>Ga0307514_10000060_pt1 | contig 289207 bp, 269 predicted proteins | sample 16_EM_MG_FD_203088 | JGI IMG/M metagenome (GOLD analysis project Ga0307514, IMG submission 203088) | Populus trichocarpa ectomycorrhiza microbial communities from riparian zone in the Pacific Northwest, United States - 16_EM | ecosystem: Host-associated > Plants > Roots > Unclassified... | reverse complement strand
GTTGCTTTGCAAGTTTTCAGCGTGGGAAACATCGTCGGCTGCGCGCACGTAATTCCAGAGATAGCTACTAGTACTAAGACAGGAGACGGACGGAACGAGCGATGGATTGTCAATAGCCACATAGATCTGGCGACTTGGAATGATGTGTATAATTAGTAAAGAGAGAATTGCATTTTGCGCGCAGGTAGAAGGAACGCGAGGAGAGATTTTCACAGCGTCACCCATCGCCTTGCAATCCCGTATAATTAGTAAAGAGAGAATTGCATTTTGCGCGCAGGTAGAAGGAACACGAGGAGAGATTTTCGCAGCGTCACCCATCGCCTTGCAATCCCGTATAATTAGTAAAGAGAGAATTGCATTTTGCGCACAAGTAGAAGGAACGTGAGGAGAGATATTCGCAGCGTCACCCATCGCATTACAATCCCGATGCAAGTGCGTACCCAATGAACCCATTCCGACGTATGGTCACAGTTGGCCACAATGCCTGAGCGTTCGTTTAAAATAGGAGACCGACAGAGCAAGAAGAAATGGTGAAACAGCGATCGGAGGGCAATATGCAATGCGACACGTGATATTGATGCCGGGCGCGGAGTAATCCGCCACCGGGGTGGCTCTGACGGCTCTGACGGAGCGCGTCCATTCTGATGGAGCCATTCCGCCCGGACGGAAATATTTTTTGCTGATGAATGACCGACATGACATTTACTTCAATCAACGACATCACAGCAGCACTCAGCAACACCATCGGTTTCTTAGCGTTCCAAACCACTTCCACTGCCAGTATGAGCCTCGACTCGACCACCGCCACCACCACCGCAGTCACCACTCTTGCCGACACCTGAAATACCGCCACCACCACTAAGTTTAGTACGTATACTATCTCCTCTGATATCTCTACTATGACATGTGACCCCACTCCAGTAACCCTTTCGCTGGAGACACTATCTCACATCTCCAGGAAATTCTTCTCCAATTGATCTGTCCGATCGCTGCAAGAAGCCGTAGAGATTGCTGCGTGGGAACTCGTCACCAAAGCCAAGCAAATGTCATGCTCTGGATCTATGATCTGTTTGGCGACATTTTCAATGCTGCCAACGCCCAGGTTGCTTGGCTGTCCAACTGTACATAATGAAATGTTGACTGGAAAAAGTTGCAATACAAGCAATACAACGTGTTCCTTAAGACTCTCCACAGCTGTGGCAGGGTAAGGGAGATGATCAAACATTATCACTCTGTTCAGCAGAGGAGAACACGAGGCAATTCAGAAGCTGCAAGACTACTGGCAACACTGCCATAAACTCCAGAAAATTCTAAGCGACTCTAGCGGAAGTAAGAAGTGGATGCAATTAACCGCGATCATGAACCGAACATCCAGGGACCCCGGGTTTGCACAGAGATTTCTCAATCGGCCATACGTCAACTGTCTCACCAAGCTAAACTGGCAGTTGAAAGCAAATAAGTGGTATACTTCCAGAGACTTCCAGGGAGAATAAAAGTTAATATATTGTGGCTGCCGTCAGCTGGAAGAAGGAATTGACTATGAAGCTATGGGCCTGCAATGGTACCAGTCGGTAGTAATGCATCTTACTTACCACCCAGCCACAGATGACTGCAATAACACCAACCGACTTTGTACCATGTCACCATCAGTACTGCCTGCTGAGAATGGGATACTTTCTGCTAACAACGGAACACTGCCTGCCGACAATGGGATACCGCCTGCTGATCATGGAATACCACTGGCCAACAATGGGATATGTGAACCATCTTTGTCCCCCAATACGAGCAAGATGCTTCCACTGCCAACCCCATTCACCAAGGGAAAGAAAAAAAACAATGTTGGGAGTAACTTTGATGGGCATTTGATGGATCTGGCCGAGGATGGATCTGTGGATGGAACCAGCACTGCTGCTGAGAATGACGCCGGTACGAATCTGCTTGCGCCCACACAGAGCGCGCCGGGTATTACCCTGCCAGCCCCCACCAGGAAAGAGGCCTGTACAACCCCAGAGACACCTACCAATCCTATGCAACAGGGTGCCCCAAAGCCTGACCAGCCTGCCACTTCCAGAAGTGACAGTACCAAGTCTGATGACACCAGCACTAAAGACGAAGAATATATAAGCCGCTTCCTGCAATGACTTGGCCTTGACCCTGACTGCAAGAGAATGTTGGATGATGAGATGTAGATGGTGGCACACCATGAGAGAACAATGGGGAGCAAAGTCATACCTATCTTGCAATAAGCAGTAAACAAAGACCCAGAGTAGTTTATAGAGGCCGGGGCTCAAATCACAGCAGCAGTGTGTGTGATGTGAGAGGGTTTATTTCGATTTAATACTCCGCTTGGCAACATCTCGTTCTTCGCAACTGGTGAAGGAAAAAGGAAGGCAGACACTGAGGGTGACAGGAAAATGCAAGTACAAAAAGAGTGATAGTCTTTATGACTTTCATTTAGGTTTATGGGTTATCTTTTGGTTTATGGTTTTTGTCTGAGTCGGCGTCTTTGTCTTTCCACTGAGTTAATATTATTCTGACCTTGTTTCCTGTGGGATGATGTTACTATCTTGTTCATTTGGGGTTGGGTATACATCAGCAAAATGTAACTGGTTCTGGAAGCTACACACACACCTCCCAGACACTCCGGTAGCCCTCACCAGTACTTCTATGTACTTGCAGATGCTCCCAGCCCCCCCTGGAGCTTTGGAAAGTGCTCTCAGACTCTGCAAGAGCATTCCCAGGTGCACCTGAATGCACCTGCAGTTATGGTGGTGGATTCAGAACAGTACGAGATTTGACAATTAGGATTGTCAAAGTATTGAGCAGCTGAGATCTCTGTGCAGCTTTGTGGGAGACTTGGTGCTGTATTTCTATAGTAGTGGTTCTTAGGGTTGCATAACCACAAAACATTTTGTCTATCATATTCATTCTTGTTATAGTTACAAGATTTGCTACCTCATAATATAGCATGCATTATATAATTATCTCCATATATATCCATACAGTCAAGCTGGCCACAGATGGTAGTCGAGCATATATCAGAGGAGCACCTAGAGATGCCCATTAAGAGAACCTAGAGATGCACAACTTCAAGACTGTTGCGGTGAAATGACGGAGCAGGAAAGCCGAGAGCGTACCATCAACATTCCGCCACACCACTGGCGACATCGAAAAAGAATTCATGAGAAAGAGCGGTTCTTGCTCTAGAAGCATAGGAAGATGGTGAGAAGATATGATACTACCTGGCCATGAGGATCCACCCAATTGCGTGGATCCACCAAATCTCGGAAAGAGCGAGTGAGACCAAAAGTTGGAACAGGCAGAGTGTCTATTTTTGTTGAATGATAAGATGCAATGAAAATGAGATGATATCTATCTGCCCTGGGGTCCCGAATATATACTCCACATCGCGCAGTCCACCTCCAGTTCTGCTGGAACTCCATACACCCCCCATTGCTCCTTAAGGGAGTACTTTGAGGCCGTGATAAAGCGAATTTGGAGATACAATTGGAGACCGAAATCGAGTGAACTCCGAGATGCATTGGGAGGCCGTGATCAAGCCAGTTTGGAGATGCCATTGGAGACCGAGATTGAGTAAATTGACAGCTGAACTGGGAGGCCATCATCGACCTAGTTTGGAGATGCACTTGGAGGCCATGATCAACCGAGTTTGGAGATGCACTTGGAGGAGTTGATCCAGTGAACTTAGAGATGCACTCCGAGGCTGTAATCGAGCAGGGTTGCAGATGCAGAGGCAGACTATGATCAACCAAGATTGGAGGAATACTTGGAGGCAGTGGATTTGGAGGGAGGCGCGACAGCAGCTGAGACTCTATTCATTAGTTAACTTGTAACTGTGGGAATGGAGAGAGTTGAGTAAAACAACATCTGCTGAGAGATGAGGAACTGGCGGGAAGCGGGAGACTGTCGATCTTCAGATGATGCTGTACTTGGTGTATGTGGTACTTGGTGTATGCTGTATTTGGTGTTAACTCATGATCATGACATGGAGAGATAGAGAGAAATGACTTAACTTCATCTTCTTAGGTGCTGGTAGAGTTGAGCACAAGCAAGACAGAGATCAGAGGAGATGCGGGAAATAATCATCAGAAACTGGGACTTAAGAGAATTTCCTGTGAGAGTCAATTGACCATGCGAGATATGTTAGATAGTAGTCTCAATCCGGCGGGTAATAACACTGACACAAGGTTATCTACACCCAATCAGGCAAGTTGTACTCCTGATTTCACATATCCACTTGTATCCTCCATATCATTCTGATCTTCATCCCCCTCTCTCTTTCTGGTCCACAACTCTACCATTATCACAAGAACACAAAGTTTAGTCATTCCTCTCTATCTCTCCATGCCATCATCATGACATCTGCAAAAGTGCAAATTGACTATAGATTGCGCAATGCGCACACGCGCAGCTCAGAGCAAGCTTCCTGTGGACCCCTGCACAACTCGCAGCCATAGTCATCTATAGTTGATTCAAAAAGATGTGCTTGTGGGCCTATGGAACTATATGCCACTGCCGGCCAGAGATGGACCTATACTCGTCTTCACTGCCTGCTGTTATACCGGTACTGTACACCCAATCGCTGCGAGTCTGCATGAGAGCCCGCTAGTGATTGAAAGCCTGCTCTCGAGCCTGCTTGACACTGTGCTTCAGAGCCTGCTTGAGAACCTGCTTGAGAGAGCCGCGCTTCGGGAGGAGTAGAGTTTTCCAGTGGAAGCTTTTGGCCGATGGCAAACCCTGAGTTTGTAGAGGCTTTGGCTAATAGAAGCTGCTAAGTCTGTGGAAGTTTTGGCTAATGGAAGGCTCTAAGTCTGGAAGCTTTAGTTAATGGAAGGCTCTAAGTCTGTGGAAGCTTTGGCTAATAGAAGGCTCTAAGTCTGTGGATGCTTTGATTCTGACGTTGATGTAGCTAACCTACTTGTCTAAGCACTTCTTGTACTATAATCACCATCACCAACACCATCACCATCGCCATCATCACCATCAGCCCCACACCAAATGCGTACACATATGGCCAAAATCGTTCGGAAGCTGGTAGCAGATTCCGCTGGAAAATCTGAGTCGGAGATCTGCTCTCCCCAATATCTAATTGTCTACCTTTCCTGCAGAATCCAGGGCTGCAATTGTTAACACCATGATCACGAGGCATCATCAGATCTTGTTGTGGTGGCCACACTAATGATAAGGTTCAGACTATGATATCAACTGACGTTAAGATTTCGGCCGCTGTGGTGAAACGGCGGAGCTAGAAAGCAGAGAAAACACTTTCACCACTCCGCCGCACCTCCCGTGGCATTCCAAATCCACTTCGTGAGAAAGAGCAGTTCTGGCTCGAGGAGCATAGGAAGACGGTGAGAAGATCTGATATTACCCAGCTGTGAGGGTCCACGAAATTAAGTGGATCCTCGTAATCTCAGAAAGAGTAAGTGTGATCAAAACGATGCGAAAGATGTAGTGTAAAATTCGTTGTATGACAAGATGATGAGATGAGATGAGATTCAAGATGTGATGCAAGCTATCTACCCCGGGGTCTCCAGAATATATACTCCCTGTCACTCCATGCATCTCCACTACCCCTGCATCTCCGTACACCCACCGTCACCCAGTCCGTTTCCATCATCCCTGTATGTCGCCACACCTGCCGTCACTCAGTCCTCTGCCAAGCTGAGTGGTGGTGGTGGTGGTGGTGAGAGACGGATTTTCCTGCCACACTGCCCGCCACCCACTACCAGCTACCTGCCACATGCCTCATGCCACCTGCCTCACGCCTCACGATGCCTGGCGTTTGCAAGTCAACAAATCTCTAGATCAAGCAAGCAGGAGCATATTCGGGAGGAGTAGAGTTCTTCACAGGAAGGCTTTGGCCGATGGAAAACTCTGAATGTGTGGAAGCTTTGGCTGATAGAAGGTTCTAGGTCTGTGGAAGCTTTGGCTAGTACAAGGCTCAAAGGCTGTGGAAGCTTTGGCTAATAGAAGACTCTAAGTCTGTGGAAGCTTTGATGCTGACGTTGACATAGCCAACCTACTTGTCTATGTACTTCAGGTACTATGATCACTATCACCAACACCATCATCATCGCCATCACCATTGCCATCACCATCATCATCACCATCGCCATCACCATCGCCATCGCCATCATCTCCATCAGCCTCAGACTAAATGCGCACACATACGGCCACAATCAATGGGAAGTGGGTACCAGATTCCGCTGCAAAATCTGAATCTGTCATCTCCTCTCCCCAAGTTTGAATTGTCTTCCTTTTCTGCGGAATCGAAGGCTACGATTGTCAACACCATGACCATGAGGCATTGTGAGATCTCCTCTCAGTGGCCGCACTACAGATAAGGTTCAGACTATGACATCGACCGTCATGATGATTCGGCCACCATACGCCGCCCGCCATCTGCAACACACCACATGCCACATGCCGCCCACCAAACACTGCCCACCATATGCCACCTGCCTCACGCTTCCTGCCGCCTGGTTTCGGCAACTCAGCAAGTCTCTGGATCGAGCTTGCAGGAGGGTACATGTGAGTATATAGTCAAGTGAGATTGGGAGTGTCTTCCCTCTTGAGAGTGTACTTGGGAGCGTAGAGCCAAGTAGGCTGGGAGTGTACCATCGAGTGCAATTGGAAGCATACTTGACAGCATGCTCGGGAGTGTGCGTTCGACCTTCTTGAGCGCTGGTTTGGGAGTGTACAGTCACGCCGGCTGGCTGTGTGCCAATGAGTGCAACTGTGAGTGTCATTGGGAGCATGCCTGGGAGTGTACTTCGGAACGTACTCGGTGTACTTGTGAGCATCTTGAGAGCTTACTTGTGAGCGTACAGTCAAGCAGGCTGGGTGTGTCATCAAGTGCAATTGGGACTGTACTTGAGAGCGTGCCCAAAAGTGTGCTTGAGAGCTTCTTGAGCACTGGTTTCGAAGTATACAGTCAAGCAGGCTGGCTGTGTGCCATCAAGTGGAAGTCGGAGCGTCCTTGGAAGCATGCCCCGGAGGGTACTTGAGAACATGCTCGGTGTACTTGGGAGCGCCTTGAGAGCTTACTTGGGAGCGTATAGTCAAGTAGGCTGGAAGTGTGTTATTGAGTGCAATCAGAAGTGTACTTCAGAGTGTACTTGGGAGCATGCAATGAAGTGCATTTTGCAGTTTTATTGAATGCAGCATGATGTATAGTATCAACCGCCCATAATCGCATGTGTATCATAGTAATCTAGTCAAATTGCAGGTCCACAGGACCTCATAGTGCCACGCATCAAATATGCTATGAATTACCGGCCCAAAAACAGCTTCTCTATGAGTTACATGTTGTGTAAGGTCATTTTTCCCGGTGGAGTTAACACCAGGGGCAGCATACACCTAATATTGTCTGTCATCCGTTTATTGGCACGATTTCGAGTTGACCACTGAATCTAGCTTCAGCTTCCGACGTATCTTCCTACCGATCCAGCGCTGTCAGCCAGTTCCCCATACGCGGTAGCAAGATCAAGTCACCTCATCACATTCCCATGGTTTGGAGTTAACTAACCGAAGAATGGAGTGCCAGCATCTGGCGCGCTTCACATCGACCAACTCCTGATTGACGACCTCCAAGTACTCCTCAAATCTCACTCAATCATACTATGAAAGTCCATCACCAAACTCCGTCGATCATAACCTCCGAGTGCATCGCTAAGTTCACTCGATCATTGCCTCCAACTGCATTTGTAATCTCACTGCATCACGGAATCAGAGTGTATCTCTGAGTGCACTCAATTCTGATCTTCAATTGCATCTCCAAACTTGCTCGGTGACAGCCTGGGAGTGTATCTTTGAGTTTACTCGATCCTGACCTTGTCTGCACAGCCTGGGAGTGTATCTTTGAGTTTACTCGATCCTGACCTCGAACTGCCTTTCCGAAGTTGCTCAATCACGGCCTCCAAGTGTATCTCTGTGTGCACTGGATATCGGCCTGCAAGTGAATCTCGAAACTCGCTTGATCATGGCCTTGGAGGGTATCTCTGAGTTCACTTGATCGTCATTCTCAGCCACACCTTGAATTGCTCACAAGTACCACCTGCAGCCAGTCCTGATATACCGTGTGTAGATGGGTAGCTATATAGATACATAGATACATAGATGAGAATACAAACTGAATACATATGTTTTAATAATCATTGAATGATAAGTAGTAGCTATGATTTCCAGGCGCACCAGCAGTGTTCCCAAAGAAGATGTTTTTCCCAGACTGCTCTACAGAGATTCAACATGCTGCCTGGCTTGTGGTAGGTGCTCCCAGGCTTGTGGTCGGCGCTCCCAGGCTTGTGGTCGGCGCTCCCAGGCTTGTGGGCGGCGCTCCCAGGCTTGTGGTCGGTGCTCTCAGGCTTGTCACCGGTGCTCCCAGTTGCTCCCAGACTTGTCGCTGGCACTCCCAGGTGCTTCCAGGTGCACCTGATGGCCACTGCATCAGTGCTGTAAACTCTGGGATTTAACCACCCAGCGATTCTGGTCCAACAACTCTCAGTCACTCCGGGAGGCTGCCAGTGACCAAAATACATTTTGCTAATGTATGTTATTCTTATGGTTTTTCGGGTTTGGGTATAAGGTTATATGGAATGGAAGAGGCGAGGTGAGCTTCGCACAAAGGGCCAGGGAGGAATTGTGGCGCGAAAATCCATTTCTCACCATCACCGCCACTCAGCTAGGCAGAGAACTGAGCGATGGCTCGAGTACAGAGATACAAGGATGACGGACATGAGCTGGGCAATGGGGGTGTACGGAGGTTCACGGTTGACAGAGATGGGGTGCGTGATGCGGAGTATATATTCAGGACACCCCAGGGTTGATAGATCCCATCTTTGTCAACTTATTATACAAAGAATTACACAATCTATCTCTGCTAACTGTTGATCTCACTTGCTCTGTGCGAGATTTCATGGATCCTCACAACCGGGGAGTATCATATATTCTCACCCTCTTCCTATGCTGCTCGAGCTGGAACCCATCTTTCACATGAATTCCTGTTGGATGCCACGAGAGGTTCGGCGCAGTGTTGATGATGGGTTCTCTGTCATCTAGCTCCGCCATTTCACCACACAGGCATTGACAGCAGCTTATCCACAGACGCTGATGATGAGGGGGAGGCCGACGAGTGCCTGGTGTATGCTTTCAGCAAGGTCTCCTGTGGTGGTTCCGGAGCAGCAGTCGACCAGGGTCAAGTGGCTGCTTCGAACGTTTGATGATTTGGAGTTGGATCGATCAAGTCCCAGAGAAGTTCGTTCAGCTGTACCCTTGAATTCCTCCGGTACATCTGAGAGTTGGTCATCTGCTAGTTTGACATCTGGTGGATTCTATCGCACATCAGTATGGCCCCCAGGCCACAGGGTATAAGCTTCCCAGAGGCCGAGATGTGCACTTGGACAAACGGCGTGGGATATCAGTATGCTGATCTTCCCATGTAGAAGAAGGGATATCTTCCTCTTCCTCCCAATCTTCATTTTCCTTGAGTAGTCCCATTGATTGGCTGGTGGCATTCGATTTGGCCACAGCATTGCTGCTTGATCTCGGAGTGATTCTTGTGGCTATTTCGAAGCTAATGGATGAGGTGTATTGAAAGAATTGCAGAAAAGGTAGGAGGAGGAGGGGAGAGTGTCCTGCCGAGTGCACGCGTCATAGTATATGTATCAAGTTAGAGTCCTGATATACCACCTGCGTCAGTGATTCTCTTGTTAAATTCTGCTACACAAGAATTTTCATCTAAATCACTATAACTAAAACTCTAATAGGCGAACACCTAGATCTTGGTAACCTTAATCCTGCTTGACGAACATTTTGATCTAGGTCTCCATAACCGAAATTCTACTATTTGAACACTCATATCTTTGTATGTTGCATCCTGCTGGATGGAAATTGTAATCTAGATCTCTACAACTGGAATTCTAATCTCTGTAGCTTTGTTTCCACTGGACAAAGAATTTGATCCAGATCTACATCACTTTGTCTCCGCTGGACAAAGACTTTGATCAAGGTCTCCATTACTTTGTTTCCACTGGACAAAGACTTTGATCCAGATCTCCATAACCTGTATCCTGCTAGGCGAACATTTAGATCTCTGTAACTTTGTTCACACTGGACAAAGACTTTGATCCAGATTGCCATCACTTAAATTCTGCTAGATGAGCTTGATCTTGATCTCGATACTTTTATTTCCACTGGATAAGCCTCACTGGCCACTAGTAGTGATGTACAAACCATTGAGTAACATTAGGATAAGATTGATATGGAAGAGATACAATGTACAGGTAGGGTAAGGAAATCCACGCGATGATATCCAAATAACAATCAACAGGTAAACTATATACAACTGCCAACGGAATACCAAACAAAAACCCATGAAATACCTTCCAAATGACATATACAGTGGCCCATGATATATGACCTGCGGAAAACCAAACCCGAGCCTGCGGAATACCATCCAACAATAATAACCCCAAAGATACATGACTCAATTCAAAAACCTGTGGACTATACCAATAGCCAGAGAAGGTTCGTCAACCGGGTGATTGCTGTAGACTTTAGTCAGCGTAGGATCCACCCAACCAGGGCCAGAAGTCTACCTTCATTAGCATTGAGTGGAGGCTGTGGCAACACAATGAGGAGTGGATTCGGGATCTCTTAATTTCAGGTAAGTTTGAGCCAAGTTGAGATGTTCTTATCCCGCCCTATAAACCCATTTTCTCCCAAAGGACGGACTGTGGAAGCACACTGGACGTAGATAATAGGACGATGTGCCTCACAGCAGGCCGGCCTGATACACTCACGTCCTGCAACTGTAGCCCCCGAATTGTCCCATGTGACCAGTGTAAGATCAGAATCCAGATAGTATCTTCGTCATTGTTGTGGTATCTGATACAGTTGGTGACATACATTGCATGATGGGGCCAGATCAGCCAGCTTCATGTCACCAATTTTGCTGGTGGGTTGTGATCATCGAAATCCTGCTACCCACCACCAAACGATCCACCAAGGGTGTCTGCCTCAGGGCGAGGCCGAACTGGAACAAGGCACACAAGAACAGGCCAAACCAGAAGACGACAAACCGCAAAACTACAAACTGCAAGAGGGCAACCTGCAAGAGGACACACCAGAGGAGGGCAAATGGCAGGGAGGCAAATTGGGAGTGGGCAAACAGGATGAGGCCAAACAGTACAAGGGTAAACCAGCAGTACGCAAACCGGAAGAGGGCACTCCGGAAGAGGGCAAACTAGATGGCAAACTGGAAGAGGGCAAATCAGAAGTGCGCAAACCGGAAGTCCACAAACCTGAAGAGGGCAAACTGGAAGAGGGCAAACCAGAACAGGGCAAACTTGATGAGGGACAACTGGAAGCAGGCAAACCGGAAATTGGTGAACAGAAAGGGGGCAAACCAGAACAGGGCAAACTGCCAGAGGGTGAATTGAAAGAGGGCAAACCAGACCAGGACAAACCACAGGAGGTTGAAATGGAAGAGGGTGAACCGCAGGCATTGTATTGATGGCAGCGCAAATCACAGAAGTGGTATCGGCCGTGGGAGTATGATCGGCAGTGGGAGTAAAATCCACTGTGGCAGAGCAAATTGACAAGTAAGGAATCATGGGTTGTCGTTGTCTAGAGGGTCCCGGTTGTCCAGGAGGTCCAGAGGCCATTGGTTTCTTAGGGGTTGGCGTGGGGGTGTCATCTGTCCTCCTTCATTTCCGCTGGCTCTTTTTGGCCCACTCCTCAAAGTTGTGCATCAGTGCCCACCACACACCATCTGCCCCATATGGAAAATTTATGCCTTCACTACTACTTCATTTGGCTCCACGCTTCAATGCACCACGGATCTTGGCACCAATGGGCAATCCAAATGCAACGTTGTCAGTTACAGTCGAAAAGTCTGTTCACCCCAAGGGATCCTGCTTTGTCCTGCCAACTTCGTTTCTTCGACTAGTGACCTTTGGTGTGCTTCGTGTTCCATTGATTGGGTTTATCAGTCAGTGACACCACCGCATATATCCTGTATCAAACTAACTTGCCTTGGGAACCCCTGTTTCGATTTGTACCATAATGTGGTGGCTACGATGATCATGTAGCCAGGGTGAGATGGTTAGTATTAGAATCAGAGGTCAGATATTCGGATGGGTAATTGGTCTGGTCATGGTAGAATCATTGCTGTGGGAACATCAGTTGTCGGCGGTGCAAACCGGGAGTGCATGAGGTGTACAGAACATGAAGGAAATGGGTGTGATGGCTAGAGATGGTCTTTATAATAACTACCTATCAGCTGCGACTGTGAGCAGGTGAATAGTATGCTCAATGTAGGAGAATTTCCTATGATATTCCCAATTGGCGTCAGTAATCCAATTCCATATCACCAGTGGAACAATGAAACCCACCTGAACTGGCATCTTTGAAGGATATATTGAAAAGAAGAGCGGATTCATTCAGTTCCGCACTTCTGGTAGATAAGAGGGAGCCTTTGGTGAGCCTTGATACTCACCATACTTGATGGTTGTCAACATCCTTTCGACAGAAAGTAAGTGGTGAACAATCTGACGTCAGTCTGCAGCTGATGTGCACCGACACCAAAATTGGCTGCAGGTACCTGTAGCTGACCGAGGCAACCAGTCCGCATTCTCTGCCTGCTCGACCTATCTTATCCACCATGCTCGAGTCTATTGGCAAATTCTATACGCATCATCAGACTTTACCTGCATCATCAAACTTTATATGCATCGTCAGACATCACATACATTGTCAAACTTAATATGCAACGTCAAACATTATCTGTATTATCATACTGTATCCAAACAAATGATAAAATGATCGACAACATGGCTCTGCTCAATTCAAGCATTCCATTACTCAATGCCCTGTCTGACATTCTGACAGATCTCAAGCGATCATTCAATGACCACTTTATCAAATGTACCGCAATTGACACATTCGTCGGCTTTCTCAGTTCAGCAGCAGGCGACTTGGTATGGGACTTCATCCCATGGACTGCAAATGCCCTCTAACCATTTGCCAGACCTCAAGCCATGCCGCCTGCATGCAGACCATGGATAAGCACCCTAGATGCACTCAAATGCCCATATCCTGACAGCATGAGGATGTTTGTCTGCTGTGAAAACCTTATACACCATCTGCCAATCAGCCATCAAGGTCAGCCTTTGCCGCTGGCCAGCCATCAAGAATGGGACCCATAACATTGACGACTGTACTCAACACGTTGGTAGCATCCTCCGAAAACCCCCAATTCTGATGGGAGGATCAAGGGCCCTGCGGAGGACAAAATTCCAGAGGATATCGACTGTGAAGATGTTGGCTGCTACAAACACATCCAGCAACCCCAGTCTCCGGACCAGGAATCTGAGATGGTGCAGGCTGACCCCAGGGAATCTCCAATGGACAATGAATATCCGGAAATCGAGGTACATCTCATGGCCAGGAGGACCTTCACTGGCGATCCCGATTACAGTCAGTTCTGAGAGCACATCAATTCCCTGTGGCAAATCTTTAATTGCGCCAAAGACTTCTAATTGGCTATCAGATTCATCCAAGCCCAGTATCTCAAGTGACAAATTGATCGCCACTTCAAAAAGGTCGTATGGAAGATTTCTGAGTACATTTCCTAGACCTCCGGATGGACAATGTACAATCAAATTTAGGCGATGAATAACCAGCTGCTCAAAAGGGGAGAAGTCTCCGTCTGAACATCAAACAGTGGGAGCTTTTTCTATTTTTGACACCCGGTAGAATTTGTGTGGTACCTTCTTTGCCAGTGCCCATATAAAGTCCGCATAGAGTATAGACCAACCCAGACTGTAGACACCAAGGGTGACAGAGTGTATTTCGGGATGAATTCAGCAGACTGGCAGTGGGTGACGCAGGAGATACTTCCTCCAGAGGCAACAGTTGTTCCAGAAATCTGGGGATCAGATAAGACCCGGCTCACGGACTTCTCCGGCTAGAAAACAATCTGGCCTATCTACCTGACCATTTGGAATATTCATTCCTGAATATGGAACAAATACAGCTACCTTGCACAGACTGTGCTTGCCTTCCTCCCAGTGCCATCCAAATTTGAACTGGACTCCACATCTGATGACCAAGTCCAGAGGGATACATCCATGAAGGGGCTGTGTGATATTACCAAGATAGTGCTAGAGCCCGTAACAAAATTTCCCATGCGAGGGGATAGCAACTCCATTGCTCTGTGGCATTGTTCTGATGGCTAACTGCGCCGTTACTGGCCAAGTCTTGCATCTTGGCCAGCGGATCAGATTGAGCACGCCAACTTTATGGGCGTCAAGAACAATGCTTGCCCTGTGTGTCAAACTCTGAAGGACAAACTGGGGCCACTGAATGTTCTACCGGACTTGGAATTCTACCGGGGAATGTCAGATATGTTCAAGCAGAAATATGGGGAGCACCAGAATGCCAAAACTTCTAGCGACTGTCAGGATATAACGATCACCAAGATTTGTTCAAGTCTTTCAGTGTGAAGCTGGTCTCAGGAATCTTATGGGATCCTCTGTATGTCGAAGCCTATGACCATTACTGTCATGATATCGTCTGTAACATATACATTGGAATGTTTCATCACCTTATGACCTGAATCAAGGGCTTTCTACAACGCCATGCGAAATCTGCGGTATTTCATTAGATCTGGGCTGGCATTCATCCATACTGTAATATCTATTACTGTGGGAAAGCCGACATGCAAATTTCAGAGTGGTGGGGAAAAGAGATGTGAAATGTCTGTCCAATCATCTACCCAGCATTGGCAGCACCATTGTACGACCCACTGTCCTGTTACCGAGTGGTCTTCCAGAGAACATTGACCTGAGTTTGGTCACTGGTCTACTGGAGTCTTGTGGTACAATACAGAACCCACCCCACCGAGACTCCCAACTGTCCAGCATACAATTTGGATGAATTCAATGCAACGAAGGATGTTTTTACCACTTACTGGACGTCAAAAGCCACAGAGAGCATTGCCCATGCACGTATCGCAGACCGATTGGTGCAATGCAAGGCTGAACATTCCGTCAAGGATGAAAAAAGGGCTGAACCCAGAGACACTCTTTCCAGCGCCCCAACAAAACACTGAAACACAGAGAACACAAAGTTCCTACAAGAAGTCTACAATACAACAGTACACAAATGTACCAGCTTTGACTTTGTCAAAATTCACCATATTCTGTATTATGGGGAATCAGTTCCGCGCTTTGGACACTTAGTCAAAGACAGCACTGAAATGCAGGAAAGGAACTATCCAATAATGTGTATTGTCCATTATCAGCGGTGAAATCGCAACTTTCGGTACGAACGGCAGATTCTCAACGACAATAGGTGCATCCATGTCATCGGAATGCAGTGCCTTCACCTCCAGCACCTGGCCAATTTAAACCGCAGGCCATCCGCTATCCAGGAGGCACTTCGGTTATTTCAACCAAAGGATTGAATTGTTGTCAACAAATGCAACAGTGAGCAGACGCCGATGCCGGAAAATTTACCCCTCGGGTTCTGCGACGATGAGGGTAACATCGAAGTCTGTCATGTGCGATCCCCCAGCAGGATGCGTTTCTCTGTCAAGAACGAGATTCTTCCAATGTACAACTATCCACTCATCTAATACATATATCAATACTATAGATACCACCTTATTATTCCCACCACCAATAGGAGGGGTAACAGCACAATACAGGCCACATAATTCAACCAACTTGATGTTCGGGAGGCCAACTTCCCCACCTTCGGCAGGTGTGCTTCCACTGCCCGTTGGATGCCCTCCAAGCACAACCAATCCTTTTGCAATGTGAAGCCTTGGAACGACTAAGTTTTGTTCCACATAGATAAGCCACTGTATGGTGTTGTCCGGGACCTACGACCGGCACATCGTGTCAGGATTCTACGGCTATAGGATGGTTTATGGAAGAGATGGGTTGTTCTTGCTGGGAGCTCCAGCTTCAAAACTAAGACGTTTGTCTGTCTTCCAGTTGGCTACACAGAGTCTCCAACAAAGCTTTCCGTCGGAACCAGGCCGACATTGGCGTAGTTAATTTCTAGTACGTATGGGCAGCTGCTCACCTGATTCGCATCCTGGGTACAAGATACTACTATGTCAATAATTCTACGGACCTTGTCTTGTTCAATTGTTTCTGGCCTACACTGCTGGAAGCTAAATGTGACATGCAGACTAATGATGATGCTGCTAGGCCAGAGAATAACCGCTATAACGGAATTGCCAGTAGTGATGATGATGAAGAGACAAATTAGAGGAGGATGACAATGCTGTGTGAGAGATGGTATACTCTTCACTGGGCATCAGGTGTTCTATATCTCTGACCCTCCCACATTCCATGGCTCAATCTGTATAAATCCTACCAGAGGCAACAGGTCTCCGACTCCCCCACAATTCATAGCTCTATATGTAGAAAATCATTGACCAGAGGCATCAGTCCTGGCTCTCCCGCAATCCATAGCTTGATATGTGGATAATACTGGACTAAAGGTATCAGTCCTGGCTCTGCTGCAATCAATAGCTTGATATGTAGAAAATACTTGCCTACCGGTATCATTCTTCTGGCTCTCCCACGCTCCATAGCATTACATCTCAAGAATATCTAGCTGTGGGCATTAGGCCTCTGGCTCTCCTGGATCTCATGGAATCTGGCACACTGTATAGTCATCATGTACAATGGATATAATACTGTCCACGTCCACGCACAAGTCCATAGGACTTCATAGTGCCACACGTCAAGTATGCTAAGGATCACCAGCCCGCATGCAGCTTGTCTGTGAGTTATGTATCACATAAGGTTATTTTTCCCGGTAGACTATGTCAATAGTGGTAATGATTCCACACACTTCAATTTCTCTTGAATATTATACAAGCTGTAATACAGAATGGAAAATTGACTTTTCGTGACACTGCTGAAAATGTCAAATATAATCTCTATATGAATTTTGTCAGTAGTTGGTAGGACGTAGTATGTTAAAAGTTTGAATGGAGTTGATATTATACCTGATATGAATTGCAACATATTATTGTATCACATCTATGTAGTCATAACTGGTACACTGATTAATTTCAAGTATTTGTCAAATGCGGTTGAATTTGTTGCTAAATATATATTCCTCTTTTATATAGCCGATATGTAGCCTTTCATATATATCCGTGGTACAAGTGTCACCGAAATTCATTCATCCAATCAACAGTGAGTAATCGTATACCAGATACATTGTCGGATATTAAATGAACATCATATACTATTTGTTTATTTTCCGAATTGCCTATATGCCAAATATTGCCCACCAAGCATTATATATCATTAAGCTGAAATAGAATGACAACTGAAACTGCACCAACTAATTGCATGTATCGCCATTCATGATTGTTTTGAAATAAATCTTTGTATGATTCTTCAGTGCAATACTCAAAGGTATAGCATTAATCTCAGCAATGGATTGAGATATTTTACACTTCAGATCCATGTCCAGTGTTATATCAACTTTCCCATCAGCCTCTTCTTTAACTGAAATTTGATTATGTTTTGCTTTTTGCCAACTATGCATCTGGATCTTATTGTCTCAGTTTCAATTTTGTTCAATAAATGTTGCTCATACTGTTGGCATACTATATCAAATACAATGTCTTTAACTGGTACTGTATGGTGGAGTGGGCCCACCAATTGCACTAAGGTGATCTATTATTCAATATCTAATCATTTATTAACTACTATTTACTTCCTGTCCAACTGTATCTGACAGTGGCCAGATTGAGTAATATTAAACTTTTGTGCCCTGAACATAAGAACTTAGCTTAATGAATGAATATTGAAAATCTTCTATTCTAATATCCAAAGATATTCAGTTACCAAGATATTTTGCAATAAGGTTTGACCAGTTATTTGGGTTTATTCTGGTTGAAAAATACATTGAATGAAGCCAGATTGTCTAAGGGAATTGTCATGTATATTGGAGGATATATAATATATTCAAGTAAGTATATTGGCTAACATGAACAATGAATACACCAAATACCTGGACTGCTTCAATTACCATTTCATTAGAGGAAAGTTCTGCGGTAGTTGTTATTTTATCCTTTAATCCCCCAACAATTCGATTACACTTCACTACTAGTATTCTGATTATTCACAATATCTGTTTTCGCTGCCAGGAACCACTTTGCAAGTAATGAAATAGTTTAAATAGTTATTAGTGGCCCACATATCCTGGGACGATTGTAAATCTGATGTTAAATTGATTATTTACATCTCTAGCCTTTTATTATATACAAAGCAAATTACATTAGTCTGTAAGAAATGCCTAAAGTAACTGATGTAACTTCTCATTCTGTCAACACTGATATACAGTGTAGTGATAGTTGTGCTGGGACTGGTTGTGGAATGAGGGAATATGTCAAGTACGCAAAGGATTAATATTTGGTTTCCCCACCTACGTTATATTTATATTCTGATGTGTTGAGTTGCCATGTTGTCAAAGAGTTAAATACCTAATCAAGACAGCTGTAGAAATTTCATCTATTGGATATAAGCTGTATAAGACTGGAGCAATCATAATGTAACCAGAACAGTCTATGACCAAGACAGCCAGGAGAGGGTGACATTGCTGCTCGTATCAGTAAGAAAAATGTGGGTATAACCTCAATTTTGTATCATCATGATAACTAAGCGGGGAAAGTATTGATACCACAATGTGATACCTTAATGTATCTGAATTTGTAGCACCTGTTACTGGACATAGGCAGAGTCGAATGAGAACCCAGACATCATTTTTAAATGTGTAGCTAATACTTTTTTATATATTGGAAATTGTGATATTAACTTGCTACATATACTTAGTTCGCAAAAAAATGACACCACTGTATCTTCCCAGATATATCAGTGAACAGCAGAATTATTGCTCTGGCATGAAGTCAATTTTGCATAGTCTACTGACAATTAGCTATAGTTATATAACTGTATATGCATTACCTCCAACATTTAGTATTTTATACCAGTCCAACAATATGGAGTATTTAAAATCAGTAATATACTGTATGGAACAGACTGAATATAAGGGTATCCCTGTAGTATGATATTTGAAAGATATGTAAATTATGTATAATTTAAGTAATACCAGATAGCTAAAAATTGACTTCAGAAAGTAGCTTGTTCTACAAATTAACAGTTTGGAACAATTCTATATTGAAGGTATTCTGTCAATGCCTCAGAGGCTGAACTATCAAACTTGTTGTCTGCTAGTGAAATAATTGAGTCTGTAGAATGCACTGGGCATATGGAATAGATATCAATGGATTGCATTGTTCCGAGTGCTTCCAATTGTTGTTGTATAATTCTATTGCTTATCTGTATATCTTGATTATGGTAGTTTCCACTATGTCAACATTCATTTGAACTCTAGATATTGTTGTATCAGTGGTATAAGTTAGATTAGACATCTGGGGATCTACATGTTCTTTGTGGAAAAGATCATTAGGTGGAGGTGAATCACATTCAGGTGCTATGGAATAATTACAGTGTATTCACCTCATTGATGGCGTGTTAGTTATACCTACTATTGTCATATCATAGTAGCATAGAGCTATTCCATTCTGCCGACTGTCGTACTTACATCTGTAACAGCTCTTTATCTATTGAAAGCTTATAGTTAGTTTTCATTATATAATATCTTTGAGTGAATAAAGCATACAGTTTAGTATTTCCAAGTGTTGACCAAATTTCGGTGATGGTTAGTGATCAGTTTGAATAATCTGATTAATTGCAATAATACTTTAGACATTGATAGTTTGTTAATTTATCAGAGCCTGAGGAATATGTAGATATTTTGAGCTATATTCGGTTGGTATATTACTTTTGCAGCTGTATCAAATGTAATTAAATGAAAGGGAGAGTAATATCAAGATACTCTACATCCAGTATTCATTTTGAATAAAGATATAGACACAATATAACATATCTTCGGATACAAATTCTTTTCGTCGCAGATAAGTTTACTTGTCTCAGCATGATAATCTACTTTATATACCATTTTTCAAGTGCTGCTGCAATCAGTACCATCAGTCTCACTATATCAATCTATCATAGTAAGGTACTGACTGTTATATGAATGTTCAAGCTCTATGCTGCAGCTAATAACTATCAATCATCTCAATATAGTGGATAGATTTGTGTTCTTGCAAGCTGTATATCATCGCAATGATTATTAAGAGCTAATTTACTTAATGAATATTTTAATCTGTAACAATCCTTTTCAGTCATATGGATCATACTGAAAATATTATTTTAAATCCATGGAAACCAACCGCAGCAAATACTGGTGTTGTATTACTCAATGACTGATAATTCAAGATAGTAAGAAGAATATGCAAGAACCAGGGAGTTATAATATTCCTCGTTGTGGTTACCTTGTAACTTGAAATTGTTTTTGTTGATTACATGGATATAGCTTTGTATATCATCTCTATAACCTCTACAGAGTAATACATAGGTCAACCAAAAGCTGCATTGAAAGATTCTAGCGTAGTGATTGAAGTATACAATACAAATATACAAGTGGTAACTCAGTTTATGAATTCTCAGCTAGGTTGTACAGATGGACGGTATATTGTATCAAGAGATGTTTAACTCTTTCATTCTGCCAAAGGTCACTTCTGTTTTCAAAATACTCCACCAATTCTTGCATTATACCAAATCCTAAACTGCCATTGTATATGTTAATTTCAGTGATAAGATATATACCAGAGAATGTATCTGCAATGTGAATCAGCATTAATGCTGCAATGGTTGATCTGATTGTCCGGCCACAATATCTCACTAATAAGTTTGGATAATCATGTAATAACACTCAAAATACCCCTAATGATAATGGTCTCTTTTGCGCAATATACCATTCTGTATCATCCACAGCATTCGTATAGTTTCCCTCCCGCCCAACAGTCACTTCCATGTATTCCTTGGTTATACCACTTCTCTCAATCCAATATTGCACCAACTTTTCAACAGAACCATGTGCTAAGTAATGGTTTTCGTGATGAGGAAAACAAAGATGAGAATATATTTTCCCTCAAGATTGCTATGGTGGATTTTAAAATATTCCCCCGCGACAGTTTTCAATATGAGTCCTGTTATTAACTTTTGAACTTCCAGTCCCTCCAGTAGTGCTGGTAAACAATGATGTTATTTAGCTACTATTATTCAGATCTATTCAACCAGGAAATTCTGCAGGCATAGTCAAGTAATTCTCCTTTTAGTCTCCCAACAAAAAGATTGAATCTGGCTACATTACCATGCAAAACTAATATGGTAAGTATTTCATACATTCTTCTGCCATCTAATATTACCTACATTGAATTCAATACATATCATGAAAGTGACAATTTATCAGTCTGTTGTAACTTTGAAGGCAAGATTTCAATACAGCTCAAGTAAATTGAAATGTTCTTGACGCAACTTGCCAAATGAATGGGTTATCTGAATCTCACTAGTATCAACAAATGGAAGAAAGGATAAGTGGCAAGAATTCTGCGGAAAGTTTATATCAGTGTTAACAAGAGGCAAGACCATGTGAAGTGGTAAAGAGAGAGATTCAAAAAATAGTTGTGGTACAGAGATTGTGTCATTTGAAAACAAGTTGCAATGGGCAGATGGAACTAGTCTGAGTGAATACTGTAAGAGCAACTATAGTTGAATTTGAAAACGCATATAACCAGATATAGGTAGTAAGAAAGATGAGAGAGGGGAGTAAACAGGAAGCAGCAATCAATATGGGCAAGCACTGTGGCAAAAAGGTAAAATATAATCTTCTGGTGTTGCCATATACAATATTTTTAGTAGTAATTTACTTAGTGCAGAAGGAAAACAATGATGATATGTACTGGGAACATTTACAGATTTTGAATACAGATATTGGGTACATAAAGAAGGTAAATCATTCCGCTAAGCTGAATGGTCATCTATATCATATCTACCTTGTGATTGTGATGTAAAATGACTTCATGAAACAGAAACAATAGAATTAAGATTAGATGCAATTTTATTCACTTAGGTAAATGATAGACAATCTGATGAATTCCAACAATATATTGATCTGTAGTCTGTAAAATACTATACAATTGAACAAACAACAAAATTTGATTCACTTTCAGGTAGTAAATACTGCAAAGAACAGCACAGAAGATGTATTTAAACTGGGTGAGATCATGCTGACCAGTTATTTTCAATCTTGATGAATTCATAATCAAATCGTGATACATGGAATATGAACAAAGTTGAGGACAGTAAACTAGCGCATGGGGAAGATAATATACAGGTGGATAGGTATAGTGTTGATGAACGTCTTGATTGAAACAAAAAATTTGATTGCATTCCACATACATGTCATTCAGGGAAATAATTGAGTATGAAATTCCTAATATTGCGATGAGATTGTTGTATACTGGAGAATCAGCCAATAGTATCAACTGACTTTGGAGTATGTAATAGCAATTAGTAAGGATCAATAGTTCTGTAAGCATAGTATAAAGGAAACTTTACAGCAATTTGATAGTGCAAAGAAGAGAATGAGATTCTTGATTGAGATGTTTCCAATTCAGTATAGATTACAATTCTCACTACAATCTACCTAAATGTTGGATACATGTGTCTGAACAGAACAGCTAAGAATCTGAATGACTATATGATCTACAAAAAGAAACATAACTGAATGTCAGATAACAAGAACTCAAATTCAGGCGTATCTAAATTTAAGATTCTGTTGCACCGAGTATTGGTAATATTATTCAGTGTGTCCAAATGGGTGTGGGATTTGAATATATTAGAAGTACTGGTGAACAGTAAAATAAATCTTTGTAAGAGCTGTATATTAGTTAAAACTCCTATCATATGCAAATTGCTGACTGAGAAGGTTGTTAAAAAGTTGCTGCCATCAATTCTACAGCACAATAACCTTCAACAAAAGATAAATATGGGTAATAATATCTATTCTAGGATGAGGAATAAAGAATAAATTTGATACCTGTTGTAGAGAACAAATGCTGAGTCTTGCCCACATTTTGAATCCAATCAACTTCTTCTCATGCGTAGTTGATACTTTAATCAGTGATTTACACTGATTTTGTATCATATTTCGAAAAGTGACAAAAGCATTCACAAGCTAATCTCAATGACGTGATATTTTATCATAATTTGTACAATGGTAAATACATATCCCTTTCAAACTGTAAATCCTACGTACCGCAATCTCAATTTGGGACTAGATCAGACAGAATACTGATGGTATATCAGTTGTACAGTGGCAGATATGGATGTGCTTCAGGATGTGTGTGTGTATGCAGTTGTTTGTTTACTATAACATCGAGCAAGGTAACACATTGAGAAATGGTTGATAAATTATCAATGATGCAAACCACACAAGACTCAAGTTATACTATAGTCCATTGAAGTGCAATATTGGTACTGCCAATTTGTTCAACACTCCTCCAGGAAAGCTATCACATCTGTTTCAAACAATAACAGTAAACAAGAAACAAGATGAGACAATTAAACATTGTGGATTTTCCCAAAACTCATTGCCGAAACCATATACTTCTGGATGTCTTTCCCAATAGGATTTTGAATTCCAGTTGTAACAACACTTCCAGAGCCATTTTGCAGTCTCACTCCGAGTCTATTTGCAAGAATTCTCATCATCAGAGAATTTAATATCAGGGTGGGCACTGGCAGCATTCTGTAAAGTAGTCAGCAAGCATTTTTACAGTGAATAAGTCACTCAACTTAATGTCTCTATCTCAAGCCATATCTGCAGCAAGATAGTACTTAGTCCGAATATGTGTAACTACAATTCTGCTGTGATCTTGACCTCCAAGTACTACTTTGAGTTAAGTTGATCTCTGCCACCATCCAAGTACATCTTCAAACTTGCTTGATTACAGCCACAACATGTATCTCTGACCTTGTTTGATAACAGCCTCTATGTCCATTACTACATTTGCCCATTTAATTCCTCCAGACACTTATCAGATTGCACTTTCGTCCGATGTGTAGACAGATTGACAGTATGAATCTGTACAGATAGACTTAGATACATAAACCACGCTATAATATGATGTAGCAAATATTCTTGCAGTTGTAACAGACGAATATGATATACAAAACAATATCTGGTCATGTGATCCCATGTACTGCTGCTGGGGGAATACAGCACCATGTTTGATATCTTTTCCAGAGCTGCGCAGAGGTCTCACAAGCTGCTCTAGAAGTCACCGGCAGCCCTGCACACACAATCTCAGCTTCTTGCATGGTCTCCCTCGACCCTGCACAATGGTCATAGCTGCTCCAATATCGGACTATCATATTAGTCAATCATTGCAGCATCTTGAATACACCCCTACAACCTTAGGTACTTTCTGGCAAACCTGAGTAAGCTTTTACAATATCTGAGAGCACATCGGTTAGCTTCAGGGGGTCCTGAGAGTGTATGAGAATAGTTAACAGCACTGGAGAGATTGATCGAAATATCTGGGAGCTTTGCGTCAGGCTTGAATTACTTGTTTTATGTTGCTTACAAATATGTTATGGGGGGAAATTATAATGAGCCACAGAGACATCATGTGCAGTAATCAGACAGTCCAGATGCTTGCAAATAATTGCTAAGCGAACTGTTGTGGCTTTATGTACACTAATCATTTGGAGAACAAATGTAAGCTAGATCCCATTCAACAACCCAAAGACCATAATCAACATACCTTGTATTCATATAACCACTGAAGTTGTTCTATTAATGAAATCCTATTGACTCTATATAGCCAAATATGATAGGGAAGAGGTAACATGTTGGCCCTTGTTGGTAGTTTATGGAAAATATCATGGTAGCTTATATTCTAGGTCCTGTCTGCCTGGATGCACAAATATATTTGTGAAAATGGCAATGTACATTACCTTGCAGGGGTGCTGACACAGCTAGAGCAAACAAGATAATACTGAGTACAGTCAATTGGTATATGCTCATGCTTCCTGAATGATAAGAAATGAAATACCATCACCTCAGAAGGTTACAGGTATGATGTGCGATCAGACTGCGGCTACATTGTAGTGTGAGGCTCCCTTGATGGCCTGAGTGAATCAGAATCTCTGGTACACCTTGCCAGCATCAGACAATTGGGGGAAGGCAATTCTGTGGGGATATTGACCACTTACCCAGGAAGTCATCAAAAAAGTTAGCACTCCCTCTCAGTCTTACTTTGTACCACTAACATGAACTCTGAAGACTTACTCTGATGCCCATTGACTCTGAGAATAAACTATGACAGAAATCTCTGATATTTACTCATTATGTGATAATAATACTAACTGTGTGCAATACTGCCCCCTTCTAGGCTACAATTGTTATACTATTAATAGCCTAATGATTGTCAATGTTCTTGGCTCGGGGCAGATGCCATTTATCAACTGTAGGCATGTAAGTGTCGCTGGCATGCCATATCTGACAAACAATGTGGGTTTCAACCTAAATTGTAATTGCCAAAATTCTGTCATGGTAGGACAGGGTATCAATCAAGTGGATGTTTATTCGGAATGGTTCTGTGTAGCGTTAGCAGGGTGTCTCTGTAATCTGCCAGCGGTTCGCGTGCTGGTGGACGGTAGCACCAGTTAGTAGTGTAATGTAGCATAAGACCTTCGTAGCCCTAGGTTTGATATTGCCTTCCATGCAATATGACGTAAAACACATTCTAATATGAGGTAGCAATTCCAGGTGTCTTGGTGAAATTTGGCGATTACAAAGTCATTAAATGCCAGATTGGACCATTCTGTCTGGCAATTCAGTCAATATAGATAAAATTTTAATGTTGAATACAAATTTCCTTTGCGAACATACTATTGTAATTCTTCGACTTCATTGTCTCTTCAGGATGGCCAAAGCTGTTTCATCAACAGTGGATGTAGTCACTTTAGTCACTTCTGACTCTGTTATTTCGTTTAACTTTGCAATACACGCTTTTGCCAGCACCTGTTTCCCCATTGAGCTGGTCCCATGTTTTGATTGATGCTGAAGAACTTGATGGCAAATGATAAAGATTGTGTCAGGGATGCTAGTCTTCTCAATTCCGCAGTGCAAATAGAAACACCACAAAGGTGCATATCAAGAATTGTTCCAAGCGATGGGATGCTTCGAACTCAGATCTATTGAAGCCCACCAATCATGGAATAAGACTTGTAAAGCAAGGTAGCTCAATTCACGGATAAAGATGAATTCATTTTTGAAAGATATCATAACCTCTAACAACTAGGTACTAAAGTACTTTGAATCCGACATGGCGGTGTGAATTGCAATGCTGTCTATTTCGATTTGAGAGACTGTCAAAAGATTCATTATTGTAAAGTACAGCACGGCTTCTTGAATATTGACTCTAGAGCTAGAAGGAAGAAAATGTCAGACCTGTGAGACACTGCATACAAAGTTGTGAAGTTGTTTACAAGGACACATTCAAATGACTGGCCGTAAAACACAAAATATAGAAACAATGCAACGCAGTTCTTTGCTCAGTAGCATCCCAAGCCACCTCACACAGTGTTGACGCTGCTTGATGGCTCATTTTGAAGAGGTGGTAGCGATATGGTCACATTCATTAAGGCCCATAAAGGCAGTTGATACATCGAGTATACGTTAACACAGTTGAACATCCCATTGATTGGGGTAGTTGCAAGACCAATCATTTTGACGCTCCATTGATGCTCAGTTTTAGGAGGTGGTAGTGATATCATAACAAGCATCTTAGAAACTAGTCAGACCAGTGAGACATTGCATGCATATTGGTGAATTTGTATACAAGGACATACTGAAAAGACTGAGAGTTAAAAACTCAATTTAGGAATGATGCAACGCAGTTTATTGCTGTGTAGATTACAGAGCCCCCACAAGAACTGTTGGCGCTCAGTTGATGTTCATTATTACCAGGTGATAGCTATATCATCACTTGCGTTTGTGCCCATAAATGTGGACAATACTTTCATTATGAGATAACACAGTGCACAGCCAGTTCATTATCCAAGTCGCAAAACCAAAAACCATTGATGCTCTGTAGACGCTTATATTTAGGTGGTGGTAGCAATATCGTAACTAGCATGTTTGCCAATAAAAGCAGCCAATGGTTTGGTAATGGGTTGATGCGATTGCACAGCCCATTGATTATCCAAGTCCAAAGATCAAAAATCGTTGATGCTCCATTAACATACCTTTCCAAGATGTGGTAGCAATATCATAACTAGCATTTTCGCCCTTATAGGCAGCCAATACTTTGTATATAGGTTAAGTTGTTGCACAGCCCTTGGACGATTGATGATGCAAGACCACAAATTGCTGAAGCTTAGTTGATGCACATGGATTGGTGAGAGTAGTGATATCTGCGGTAGCAGTTTGCATAGAAAGGCGGCCAATAGTACGATCATGGGCCAATAGCATGGCACAGCCCTTGGATGATATCAGATGCAAGACCAAAAAATGTTGATGCTCCATTGAGACATCATTTTAGGATATAGTAGCGATGCCACTGCTTGTGTTTTTGAGGTGCAAGGCAGTCAATATATTGATTATGGGTGCATGACATTGCACAACCCTTGGATTATCCATGATGCAAGACCAATAATTGTTGATGCACTGTTGACGCTCATTTCTAGGATGAGTCAATAAGTGTGTTGCATTCCTTTTTACCTATAAAGACGACAAATAATTCCAGGTTGGAAGAATCTAACTTAGCAGCCTTGTGATTGCCGACAGTATGAGACTACAAATCATTGATACACCATTGATACTCACCTTAAACATATTTCAACAGTCATTATATATTCAATCATTGTATGCCACAATTGGTACAATCAGTATCGACAGCCAACATATCCTATCAATGAATATTAATTTCCATCCAAACGCTTTTTTGAGTCTCAAGTTCTGATCCACCACTATACACGCTATCCGAGTGATAGATGACATAGCCCTGTTACATTGTGGCAGTATCAGCTAGCAACTTCCAGCATGCAGATCCATGCACTAGTATTTGATTAATATAGTACAACTTCCTCACATATCCTGATGCAATGCTTCCTCCTCAATTTCAATGACCTACCACAGACAATTGTTTCAATCTCTACCATCTGCACCATGTTTGAGGGAGTGTTATGCAGTTGGAGGGAGGGTGAATGCAGCATGATGGTCATCATTCATAGAGGTTCGCTTGGCGTATTGCCTGCTCCTTCGATGACTCGTATGTTATCGGTGACTTACATTCTGTCTGTAAATTTTGTTAGTAATTTAGATTTTTCTTTCTCTGTTAACCTTGACCGGCAAGATGATATCAAGTTTGTTGGTCATCTATTTACTTGATTTGGAGTCTAGAATCTTCACCTGGCCTGTATGACCCTTCCACATGTGTAGACAAAGTATCATGTCTCACAATTTGGTCACTGAAATTAAGAAGCAGCTGACACTTAGCCAAATATGTACATGTTTTGCTTTTCAAAGAGATACATCGTCAAAAATTACCATATGCCCATCAATTCTTCCTGTCAGGCAGAGGCCACAACCAGTGCTTTATCCGAATTAGATTCCAACATGGCAGGTAGCTAGGGAGGCAATCTGCAGAGGCAAACGTTTACGGGTTTAACAGGCAGTGATTACTTTATAGCTGACGAAGTGGGCACCCTGTCGGGAAATCGAAATGCTATCTGGGTGTGTGAGTTTGGTTTTCCGTAACTGAGCCTAGTTTGACAACTGGTTAGTTGTGAAGGCTGTTGGCGCATTTGTGATTTTCAGGGAATGGTATCAGCAGTCTCCAAATGCTCTGCAAGTGTTGTCAGAGGATGTGCGGCTACAATCCTGTCCATCTGTGGCTTGATGAATGCCGGAACCCTCAATTTGGCCATTCTGTACCTCATATCTCTCTCATGGTAGTCGTCAACTACCTACCCCCATCCCGGGTATGTCATTTTGTCATGCCTCATCTGCTACTGCAGACAACTCTCCATGTGTTGATGTACGGTATTAGAGAATGTGACAATCACCCAGCTGGATTTGTCATCTTCGCACAGCATACTAAACTCTGAATCTTTTTTATCATCATCGTCATCTTCCCTATCCTCCACATGGTTGGAACATGCAACATTGCTCACACTGTCTCCGATGGCATTTAACATCTTCTTACTTCTTATTTTTGACTTTCTGGTAGTCATTCCCACCTTTTCCGGAGATCACATATCTTTCTGCTCTTGCTGACTCACTGTCTCCGCATCTTCAACTCGTGTTCATGCCACCGAGGTTTCTCTATACACATAATACTGGATCTATTTCACTTTGTCATCGATGCTTAAAAAGTGTGTTTCTTATCATATCTCTGCCACAACATTCTGTTTGGATTGCAAGCTGTGCAGTGCTTCTAATGCTCAGACCCTTTCTGCCTCGAAGCCGCTCTTGCCTTCCTATGCTTCCTGAGGTAGCCATGTGGATGGGTGTGTCAATTTGCCATGTTTGCCTGCCCGAAGTGGCGATAGATTCCATTTTGGTGCATTGACAATTGTATTTTGCATTGACTTTGTTGATGGGCAAGTAGTTAGATGTCGCAAGATATGGACCGCATGCAGGCAAGGTGCATCATTTATGTCCAGGTTGGTATGCTTGATCAACTTGAACAAAGCAGAATGTGGGTTTTGACTGTCACTACATTAGAAATGACAATGCTGACAATACATCATGACTACATAATTAGCTTCTGTTTCATGCAAGATCTTGGGGATCTCTTGGGACAAATACCAGTGGACATTCTTACTGTCAAAGTATGTCCATTTCATATCAATTAAACATGAGACTTCGGCTATTGTTCACAGCAATTTATCCTAGTAAACAAAGAAACACCATTCGACTGGCTTACTGCATATCACTGGATGGTTGGAAACCCCAGCAACCTTCAGCAATATGCAGTATAATACATTTCATGTAGATCATACATGATGGCTGTTACTCACTTCATTTTGTCTTGAAGCTGATTATATTATCCTCAGGACATCCCACATCTTTTCGTTTTCATCTTCCTGACCGTTTGCACAGCACCCAATCATGGCTCCACAACCACCTTATCAAGTTGCAAGTGGATCCGAATCTAGTCGTACGCCAGACGAATTATGCTATGTGCCAATCGCTGAGCCACAATAGCAGCGGAGACACCAGGTAGTCCACCGCAACACTGCCGATGCAGCCACCGAAAATATGACCCAGATTGCACATTTACAAATTGTACGTAAAATTGGAAGCAGCAAGAATAAGGAGCAGCATTCCATTGGATGTGACTGAATGCACTTTGAGGTAGTCAGCCAACAACTCACAATATGATGTACAGCTGGTGTATGTAGAGAGCTTTGTGACCAATTTATTGCTGGCAGTACTGTTCAACCTGCTTGGTTTACCAAGGCATGTATTTGCACAGTCCACGAAATTGAACATTGTCATGTTGTCCGCTCTGAGAGTGTTGCGGACGAATCTGGTGAAAAGCATTCCTGAGAGTGGACGAAATAGGCTTTACACACTGTAGTGGAGGCTACAGAAGCATATATCGTAGAGGTCATACCCAAATCTCACATATAGAAACAGTGACTAATTTCTTGTAGGTTTTTATCATGTCTGCTACTATGGCAAGGCAATGAGGTCTGGTACCGCTAGAACTGTCCGACATGCGCCTTGCATTGAATATGGCCAAAATGGCGTAAGGAGGGTTTTCAAGTGCCACAATTGAGGAACTACAATCCTTCATCGAGAAACCTCACACCGGAGTCCACGAAGAGCAGAACTGTTGAGTTGTGTATCTAGGGCATCGAATGGTAAATGCTGAGATAAATACACTTGCTGCTATAGTCCTTGCAAATCTAATGGACGGCTACCTTCCTTGCCAACATGCCACAGCAAACAATCTGCTGACAGGGTGCAGGCGCCATACCACAGGTGCACCTCCACTCAAACCAACTCCATCTCTGACCGGAACGCCACCTGTGCCACCTTTGCCACACAGTGACAATGAGGGAGCTCAATGTTCTGAAATCGAACGTGTGCCACCTAGACATGTGTATATAAATACTCCATTTCCCAACGCTCAGATTTTCAATCGTGATACATACCCAAGGGATTGCAAGCGTAGTCACGATTTTATTGCAGATGTGCTCACTGATTCAGAAACATCCATAGGTTAGTAAATTATGTGCTGCGTGGTATTGGGACTGACATTCATTTTGCAGATGCAAGCAGCCTATTGAGCGAACCTGATGGTGAGGATAAGCATTGATTAACAGGAATAAGATTTTTGAGTGTATTATTCTTTGCAATTAGATGACACTTTACAGTATATTCTAAAGGATATATATATATGTGTTATTAAACAACAATGTAGGGATAAGGGAGAGAGTACACAAAGAAGATAGAAAGGCTGCCAAAACACCATTAATGATAATCTATGCCAACGATCAGGTTGCATATTGCAGATACCATACCCTTGGGAAAGTGAATGTTAATGAAGCGTTGATGATTTTCGGTCTTATCAGTATGGGAATTGAAAAGTGATCTGGTCACTGTTATTCGTAATCACAATATTGGCCGCCTTTATGTGCAAAATTGCTATTGTTGACATCTCTTCTATTTTCTGAATATGAGCGTCATTGGAGCCTCAACAATATTTGGTCTTGTTAGTAAGGTAATTGAATATTGATTTGGTCGCGGTTATGCATTACCACTGGGTTGGCAGCCCATATACACAACGAAGAGTGAGACATGTTCACTGCCCCATTTTAAAAATGAGTGACAACAGACTCTTGCTGATTTTTGGCTTTGCATCTTGGGTAATCTTTGGGGCAACTGGTTGTAGGCAACTATGAATGATGTATTGGCCACCATTACAGGCAAAAACAACAGCGATACGCTCCCTGTCCCATCCTGAAAATGTGCATCAATGCAGTATCTATGATATATCACATTTCATCATGGGTAATCAAAGTGGCGACTGGTTGTAGACATCCATCATTGAGGTATTGGCCGCCATTAGAGGAAGAAACAACAGTGACTCACTCCCTGCCCCATCTTGAAAATGATCGTCAATGGAGCAACAATGATTTTTGATCTTGCAACTTGGGAAATCTAAGTGTAGCTTGATGGCAGGAATTTATATATGAAGTAGTGGTGGCCATTTCAGGTAACACAGTGCATGATATCTCCGTTACCCCATTATGAAAGTGATTGTCAAAAGAGTGTGAAGAATTTTTGTTTATGCTAATCAGGTAATCAAGGCAACGTGCGGATATTTGATTTCATAATTGAACTATTTTCCACATTTATTTGCAAAAATACAAAATATACAAGGAAAAACATGGGTTCCAATATAATCGATATCACAAACTGCACAACATGCCAATTGTGAATACTGAATGTTTAATACATGATTTTGATATGATACTATTGAGAAACAGTAAAAACAAGAGCATTATATGAATCTGCAGATAGACTCACTGAACAACCCAGTGACAATATGCCCAATTCAGACAAGTTGGAAGGTTTCCATGAACCATATCAGAATTGCCAGATCAGGTGTGTTGATGACCCAGACCAGCAATTTGGAAACAGTTTGGTTGCAACCAGGACCCAGACCTGAAGGGGTGGTTCAGAACTGTTGCTAACACTATGCACACCCATCAACAAGTGGAGAATAATGATCCTGAGTTGGTTATAGTGGTTCAGGTAAAAATGACAGCAGCCATATATGCCATGTGGAGAGTTCAGTCTAATATTCCACTTTGCAATATCTGATGGATTGTATGGGGCCACAGATACATGAAGGCACAGTGAAAAGAACCCAGGAAAAAGTGGATACACCTGAACAAAATTCTAAATTTGTTTTCCCTTTCAGGATATGTTTCTGAATTGAGTTCAAATAATTCTTATCTTTATTGGAGGTTGGGTATTCACTTCATTAGAGTATCAATAAGGAGAGGTGTACTTTACACAAAGAAATTGGCAGGAGTTGTAGTTAGAAAATCTGGTGCTTACAATCTCTACTCACATGGCTCATGGGGTATACTGAGATATCAAGATTCAGAAAGTACATCAACACAAAGTATAATGGTTGGGAAGTCATAACTGAACAGCTTAGCAACTCTGAACAGCCACACCAATCCTTCTGAATACTCCCATATGATTTTAAACAGGCTGATTTGAAACCGATATACTTTCTTGTACTCCAAATTCCCTGCTCCAGTAATCCTCAATCCTCTGGGAGTTGTGGTACAGAACACATGAATGTGCTAAATTGTGTATAGTTGTCGACAACATGCTACAAAATTAAACTATTTGGATGTGCAAATTTTAGAGCTAATACAAGTATTGGCAGCATCCCCAGCACTATGCCAGGGCAAATCAAATCTGGAGTCACTATCTCCAGAAGTAATTATGATAATGTATCTAATATATAGTACAATTTGATAAACTATCATACCCCTCCACAGATTGATTCAGATATGCTAACTAATATACAGTCCAGAAGGTATCTAAACTCACCACACAATTTACAAGCTATATTCTATCAACTTTATGCTAGGCAAAGTTCTCTCACGTCAAATGTGCTAGTCCAACAATTACTTCAATAGGTACAACATGAGTCTCCCTAGTCTATCTCACAACCTGCATAAGCCCACCAACACAGTTGTTCCAATCATATGGATAATTGTACTTTGTTAGAAGTATTGCCATACATTCTTCAGCTTGCAGACCAAATATCCATTTTTGGGAATTCTTGCCCCTATTAGAAAGATTAATATCTTGTTTCTGTCTAAGGGGTACTTGTGAAATTGGAGGGTATGATTCAGTGAACGCTTGCTATAGAATAATACAGGAAAAGAAGGAACTCGGTCTTGGAAGCTGCTGTCAAGATCACTGTTTATACATTTGACCAGGATGTTATGAGATTCAGATATGATTCCATGGTTAACAATGTTATATTCTACCTTGTAATTGATTTCCAGATGCTAAACAGACATACGGCAGTGAAGTTGTTGATGGTACTACCACAGACAAGACCAAAATTTAATAAATATTATCTCCATGAGTACAGTCTGTGGATAGCCAAGCACCAGTGTACTAATAATGTATATGTGCTGCTTTTTAAATTGTATCTGAAATAGCTGTCTAATGTTGGGAATCATGAAGTCTGCTGGTGCATATCTGGGTAAGGCTGAATATCAGACTTTTGCATACTGTATCAAAATGTTATTGTCTAAGATAATGTACCTGTAGTGATAGGGGGTGGAAAAATCACACTTTCTGACAATACTAGATGTGTAAAAGATTGGCTCTGTGCATATTTTGCCATATATAGAGAGCAGATAGCAGATTCAAAACTTTGGCAGACTCAATATCTTTCCAGCGATGAAGGCCAACATATCACAGCATTGCCATTACATAGTTGAGACCGGTACAGTGATCATAATCCTGCACTAGCTTTTGAAAGGAATTTACTATGTTGGTTGATAGATTTGGCTCTTTCCGTTTGCAAATATGTAGCCATGGAGAAATATAAGCTGTGAAATTGTCTCCAGAAACCATTTACCATATTGACTTCAATATATGGCTTACAAGAGGCACATCAGCAAAAAGTATTTTTGTCACAGTGAGTGTTTGGGAGTTATTGGACCAGAATCCCAGGGTGGTTAAAGTCCAGAGTTGACTTGGCTGATGCAGTGCCCTTCAGGTGCATCTGGAACCAATGGTGAAATATATATACAAACATAGATGGTTGGGTGGAACTCAGAAATTGACTGGCTGTGCCTGCAACAACCCTGGAAGTGCCAACAACCACACTTGAAGAAGTGACATCATGCCTGGAAGCGTCAACAACAAGTTCCGAAGTGCTAGCAGCATGCCTTACAGTGTTGGCATATCATATGGGAGTGGTGGCAACAATGCTGGAAGCACTAGCAACAAGCCAGGGAGCACAGGTGACAAGTCTAGGAGCACCTGAAATTACTGGAGAGCATTCTGGGATAAACCATATCATCATTGGAAATGCTGCTGGTGTACATCGAAATCATAGCTACTGCTTACCATTGAATGATATTGAAAACAGATGTATTCAGTTTGAATTCTCCTCTATGTATCTATACGTCTATGTATCTGTGTATCTGTAATGCTACCCATCACAACTGGACTGGCTGCAGCCGATCCTTTAAAGGACTTCAAGGTGCACCTGAATATAATTATCAAGTGGACTCAGATATAGACAGCAAGGCCTTTATTGTGTCAACTTTGAGAAACACTTGGAGACCAGGATCATCCAAACCTAAAGGCTGTAATCAAGTGAACTATGAGAAGTACTTGGAGGCTGTAATCGAGCAAGTTTGGAGATACACATGGAGGCCATAAACATGTATTGTAAAAGTTGCACTCCATGGCTGTGATCAAGCGAAGTTGGAGATGCACATGACGGATATAATTGAGTAAGATTGGGGGAGTGCTCGGTAGCAGTTGATGGGTGAAGCATTGGGTATGGAGACTCAGTCAATCACCACTTAGTTCACTTGCAACCCTGGGAATGTAACAAGGTAACATTACAGTTGGGCTGTTATAGAGTACTGGCTGGTTGCGATCCATCATATAGAGAGGCATGATGGACACTGATACAATCTTCAAAGGGCAATACCTAATCATAAGAATGATGAGAAGACAGTCATTCTGGGCCGCATGCTGCATACAGTATATCCTGGACTCGGTGTATGTTGAACTCGATGCTTACTGTACACAGTGAATGCTGTAGTCAGTGTGATCTGAAGATTGTTTCATGGAGAAATTGAGTGAAATAACTTAACCTTGTGCTCAGTAATAAAGGTAGAGTTGTACATATGAATGTGACACGGGGGAAAAAGATGGGAGGATACATGCGGATATTACAAAAATGGTGTACGACTTGTCTGCTTGAACATGGCTGACATTGTATCACATTCCCAACGTGCCATATTTGAAGTTGTGTCTGCCACACCAGGAATGGTCAATTGACCCACACATGGCATACTTCTAAGTCCCAGTTTCTCATCACGATTTCCCGCATCTCCTCTCATCTCTCTCCTTCTCTTTCTCTACTCTACTATCATTGAAGAACATGCAGTGACAGTATCCATCTCTATCTCTTTATGCCACACTTATGTCTCAATACCAATTACAGCATATACAGAATTCAGGATACACTGATTACTACATACACCAAGTACTGAATATACTGAGTACCACAAACACCAAGTACTGTATACACTAAGCTTTGCATACACCAATTACTGCTTACACCAAGTACTACATCATTCCAACAACGATTGACTCCAACTCCTACGAGTCGCACATCTCTCACCTCGCATCTCTCGGTGGACTTTGTTGTACTCAACCCTCTATGTTCTCATAAATACCGTTAACCAATCAATTGAGTCTCAGCTTCCGTTGCTCCTCCCTCCCATGCTACACCAGCCAGATGGACCATCTTCATGTACTGCTTCAATCTCAATCGATAAGTGCCTCCAGGCGCACCTGCTAAATCAAGTCCTCATGGCATCCAAGGGTATATCCCAGTTCACTAGATTTTGGCTTCCAAGTAGATTTCCAAACTTGTTCCAACACCATCTACATATTTGCACAATAACGGTCTTCAAGTGCAACTCCAAACTTGCTTGATCACAGCCGACAAGAGCAGCTCTAAGTTCACTTGATGTCAGCCTCCAAGTCCATCTCCAAACCAATGCGATTACAAGCTCCAAGTTCAACTCGAAGTTATCAAAACCACAGCCTCCACATGCTGCCATACCATAACTCAGTTGGTATTTCCTGGTACTTCTCCAATTATGGATAACCACTGTCAGCAGCCAAATAGAACATATGTATATATATATGGAGAGGCTTAGATAGATACTACATGTCATATGATCCTGTACCAGACTTTCTAACTTTAATGCTGACGAATATGATAGATGAAATAATTTGTGGTTATAAAACCCTATAAACCACTGCATTGAACATACTGCAGCAAGTCTCCTGTGGAGATGTACAGTATTTTCAGTAGCTTTCAAAGTCTCCTGCAGACTTACTCAAAGGTCTAAGCTGCTCAAAAATCTAATTATCCAATAAAACACCTTTGGTAGGAATCAGAATTTACCTTCATAACAGCAGATGGTTTCAGGAGAACCTTAGAATACTCCTGTAGAGTCTCAAAGCACCATGCTACGCTGTTGCAGATCCTTGGAGAATCTGCAATTACTTACAAGTAATAGTGAGATTGACTAGAGTGTCTGTAAGGTTAGCGTATAGCTTACAGCCCAGTATACCTGTTGCTGATGCAACTTTCAGTATCCAAATGAAATATGCACAGTTTGATTATTTTCTGAAGCCTCTAGATGGCATTTGTTTCTGCCCAAGGTACAAACTTAATCAACCAGATGTAGGATTCCTTGCTGAACTGCCTCTGCTAATTCACAGAGATACCATACATCTCACTTTCAAGTTGATTCACAATATGGTCCATATCAGCTATACTCCAGGTGGTGGCTGCAGTCTTACCATCACCTAGAGAGACATGAAATTCCACACACTGGTCAGTGGTTATATAAGCCTCCCTGTACACCACATTGTTTGCAGCAGTCATCATTTAAGTATGGTTTTTAGTGATTACACTTCTCAGACTGGTTTTGGTAGTTCCGACTTTTAGCAGAAGTTGTTTCCCAAGATATTTCAATAAGTATTGGATCAGCTTGCATTGAATAGGAGTCACCTGATGGTATGCGTACTCCACTTACTCTTTTGCCCTCTGCCAATGAGTTTCTGAACAGTTGATTGCAACTTGTTAGACTCTAATCAGGTACACCAGAAATTGCCTTTGTTTTGTAGTAGTTACCTTTTCAGCCCTGTTCACCTGAACATTCATTGCAGCTTGGATATTATCAATCATTTGTTCTTATAACAGAAGGGATTCTCTTGCCAACAGTTCATCCACTTTGATATTGGCAGAGTGTGACATGTCGTATTCTCAAAAAGCACCCTTGTTCTCATCAAATTTCTTGACTGTATTGGCTACTGCTTTGAGGGATAGATTGGAGCAATTGTATTGGTTGACAAGTAGGGAGAATTCAAATAATGCATAGTCTTCAATTTACACTATGATCAGTGGCTGTTTCCCCAGTAGTTTCCCCATTATTATTAGAGTAGACACCAATTAGTGTACAGCTTACTGCAAGTCGTCTAATATTGCCCTGGATTACTGTTTCTTGCCTGGAGCCATATTTCAATCAATCAACAGATTCAAAGATATACTAATGACCTCCAGATTGTGATGCCAATGTGAATTGACTGTTCAATTGATCCTTGACATTTCTAGCATTTAGGTATTTGAGCAGCCAAGCCAGTGCAATAAGTTCTTAACTAAACCCTGAAGCAGCTGATGCAATTCATCAGGCTGCCAAAGTTGGTAAACATTGCAGAGAGAGTATTGCCAGAAGTGGTTGTTTGTTGAAAGAGCACCAACAGTATGCAGAGTATCACTACTAGTTTCTTCTGGATGCTCCAACTAAGCATGCTGAACACTGGAGTTTTCAGGTAGTTGACAAGTTGCCTGCTCCATTGCCACACCATTACAAATTCCCACCACCAGGTATGAGCCATGCAAGACCTAAGAAAGCATCATTTCTTTAAGATAATTCCTAACTCAGGAAGCCAATAGAGAGTGACATTGTCTCTGCTATTCATTATGACAATCCCATTGCAAGATTCAGGGAGTAATGTCAAGATTCCTGAGTGTGACAGCACCGTTCCATCTGTATTATGCTGTGACTCATCACTATTGTTAGCAGCTGGTGCAATGTATGAGATTTGCCCAATATGAATCCGGGCGCACGATTGAGATGTGGGGTTATTATTCTTTTGAATATTATGAATTACATGATAGTGTGGCCACATGTGCTGATTATGAAAATAATTGGTCAAGTGAGTACTATTGGATTCTTAAATCACTGGTACTAGTATTAACGCTCTGGCACAAAGTTGATTCTGTGTATCCCATTACAGCCCATCTATGATTATATTGCTATCAATGTGGCAACTATTCATGTCTGCGAGGTCTACATGTATAATATCAAAACGTGCCTGAAATAGGTGATGTATCAGAAGAACCTGTAGATATTTGAAAATATCCAACCAGTGTAATATTCCAAATATAAGCAAATAAGTTTCAATCCCACAATGATTGACAAAGCCGTAATCAGCTTCGAAGCTGTGCATTTGCAGGGCATCTGTTAATTCAAATAGTTCTAATTCAAAGTTGTCGATTCCATTACTCAGAAAATGGTTAATCCACATTATTCTTTACTTGGTACATGAACCAGCATGGTGTAGATTGGGTTGAACCAATATAGATACCATGGATTTCATTGTTCTAAGTACTTGTACTGGTTGTTGTACAATCCAGTTGCTTTGTCATGTGCTATCCCCCCCACAATTTCCACTCCAACTATCTCTCTATCACCCTCTGTCCTGATTATATCAGGGGTACATGCCAGATTAGGCTGCAGGGAGTATGCGGCTTCTTTGTCGGAAACTACTTCAGATGGTGGTCTACCAGATACTTTGACTTAGTAAAGATCATTAGTCGACTAGCTCATTGATGCCCATTCAGGTAGATCTACACAAATGGAACCATTATTGATTTGGTTTATCTCATCCTGCAGATTATAACATGGCATAAAATAATAGCTCTTCAGATATCCATGGTGGGTGATACTGTTGTTAGTTCCCCGCAAGTTAGTTCTGATTGAATAATTGCTTTTTGTATGGAACGCAATTAACGTTTTTCAGACAAGTGTTGACTATATTCAAGATATGGTCAGAATGCACATACTCAGTTGAATATTAATAATGCTAGAGAGAGTGATGTAGAAAGCCAGGGATGTTGGTGTAAAGGCAGTCTAACTTAAAATAGCATATCACGTTCACAGCCGTATTGAACCTTTCCTAATGCTGGGGAGGGGAAAAATTACCTTACCATACAATGGGTTGTCTTCATAAACCAGGATAAATAATACTATGTCATTGGGGCACTGTGAGTTGTAGCTATCATGAAGCCACATAGTAGCTGGTAATAAAGATAGACTGTCTCTATAGTAACAATATGTGACTGGTGAAGCAAGCTGTATGCCTACCCATGGATCATTGAGAACGGACTGACAGGTATGATGTTTGCTTCAGTAATAATCCTTGAATGGAGTGTAGAATCTTAGGATGATGATGATCCTTAAACAAGGAGCCCAATATGTAGGAATCGTTGTTGCTACCCAACTCACAGGCCTCCTATTGAATGCGGTTACTGCTCATATTTGGACAACTTATATGCAATATCCCATATTGTGCTAACCCTGATAGAGGATCCATATTATGTTCGGTTACTGGAGATATCATATCTGATCTTTTCAATAACCAACAAAGTCATAAAACTGTACGAAGTTGAGCATCTATTCAATATAATAGAATATTAATTCCAGCATAAATTAAACCAATGCTACTTGGGTGTATGTAAGATTTCTTTATATCAGCCAGGGTTTATAAATCCAAGATGTAGTGAACACCACAGTTCATGACAACATAAAGGGATATAACAAGCCCTTCATTCCACTGAAGGTTACTGCTTCCTTCAATATTCTCCAGCTGACTCTGATATCTCGAATATTATAATCTTGCATCAATACTAGTATGCAATTATCTTTTGATAAAAGAACATAAAAATGAGTAGATCTCCACCAGCTCACCTTCTGTTCATGCAACAACACTTTCAATGCATACCATACTGTCTACTGTTCATTATGGCATCTGTTGTGTCTGTGTCCAGTCACCATCTGAAGTTGATTAATCCAGCCACTGAGCAAAATCAAATCTGACCATAATCATCCGTGGGAATGAGGAAATACCAATTCCTTGGCATCGGCCATTTGAGGAGCAACTAGAGTAGCTTTGACTGCCAGATTGATGGCATTGGCCAACTGTATCCTCACAATGCAGACAGCATTTCCAGATGTTCATGCGTCCTGAGTCCTGGCATTCTGTTTAGCCCGTAGTGCATCTCAAGTTCTAACACCAGCTTACTTCCTCCAGGCTTCAAAGAGTTCGTTCTGAAGCATCTGCATCCTGCATTCAATTACAGAGTTGAAACACGTTAGTGATAAGCAGTACTGTGCTGTTATGCCTCGAACATCGTTATACAGTGTTATGATTTGAGCCCTTTGATTACACAACGTCTATATGAATTCCGTAGGTTCTGTTCACCACACATTTATGTGGATGGCTTTGGTCAGTTTATGGCAAAATTTTGCTGCATGTGTGTAGCTCTTCGGAATGCTCCTGTGGTAGTTTGTTCTGTGCAAGGTCTGCTTGAGCATCAATAACATGCACTTCCATACCTACAGAGAGGCTATCTACCCACAGTGGCAATAACACTCAACTTTTTGTAGCCCTACAAGAACCAGAAGCTATTGATACACAACATACGATGGCCGATTTACTTCCTCTTTTCTGAATCAGTGGACCGCTGGGGGCTCAGAGATATCATATGAGTTGTCTGACTTCGGGCTATTTCTGCTACTCATAATTCATATGACACACACGATGTTTATGATACACACAACCTGCATCGTGTGGAAGATCTTATTTGTACCCTTGGAATCAACAAGGCTAAGTCCATTATGTTTAGCCACAACTTTTAGACTTCAGCCACTTTTACCTTCCAACCTACAGCACTTCACGGAATGGAATATGTCACAAAAAGAGAAAATATCATCCACAATGGCACAGGGCAATTGTTGGACTAAGCATTCAACCGGATCATGACTATGGAGGATATTCTACTAGAGAATATTGTTGCTATCCTCTCAGAGTGCTTTGAAAAAGCAGAGATAGTTGCCAAGATTTGTGACCTTAATGAAAGCTTAGCTGCTAAAGTGAAAGACATCAAGGCTGGTGAGCCAATGCAAGACAGCCTTAGCATGATGTTAGTGACTGCTCACCAAGAATTTAAGAAGTTGGAGGAATTACTCCAGATGGAGAAATGTCACTCCACAAAGTTGGACAGATGGCTTACCACGTGCAAGTTGAAGCTGGAGGCAACAGAGCAGACTGATAATCCACATCTCTGGCTGGAACAAGATCTGGTGCTGCAGTTGGTTCAAAATCTATATTCCAAGAAAAGTAGTCTTGAATCTCAGTTGGGAGCATTTGAGGCGTCATTCAACAACTTGCAACTATCCAAGTACATGCAACTCTGTCACCCAATACGATCAAATCATCTTCTGCCCCCATCTGGAAGCTCTGGCTTTCCAGTCATATCATCTAACTTTCCAATGTATGAGGGAAGAAAAACCTTGGGGGATGTTACTGCCATCCATTTTGCTGGGGAATGACACTTGAAGAATACAGCCAAGGCTATTAGGGGGGTTTGCACAATGGGTTGCAGTGAGTAAGCAGTGCTACAGCTGAATGGCAATTCTGAAGTCTGGGCTATACACTGTTTCCCAATGGGTATGTCCAGTGAATGGTCCACCTTTTGTGAAAAGTTGATAACTATGTATACTTCCTCCAATGCCTTGAACCAAGTCAAATGTGACTGAGAGGAGCTGGGCCTACAGAGGAGACAATGCATCACAGGCTTCAACCAGCATTTTGGTCACATCCATTTGAAGTTGGACCAACACCTGCCAATGCCCGGCAAAATGTTATCCAACAATTATGGGTATGAAATACAAAATGGCTACCGGGGAGTTTATGAAGACTTGGTGCATTATGTTGGCATACATGACAGAACTCCTGCACTTGAGCAGCACATGGAGCATCTCACCGTGTTCAACATGACTCTCAACAAGCATCAGCAAAATCTAATTCCATCCGGAAGCCACAAGCTAACCTCTCAGACACTCCGGTAGCCCTCACCAGTACCTCTAAGTACTTCGAGATGCTCCCAGGCCCCCCTGGAGCTTTGCAAAGTGCTCTCAGACTCTGCAAGAGCATTCTCAGGTGCTCTGAAAAGCACCTGCAGTTATGGATGTGCATTTAGGACGCTACGAGATGGGAGTATTAGGATAGTCAACTTTTGAAGCAGGTGAGACCTCCGCGCAGGTCTGTAGGAGACTTCAACTGCACCTCTGCGGGAGACTTGGTTCCTTATTCTCAACGCAGTAGTTCTGAGGGTTCCATAAGAACAAGGCATGTCATCTGTCATATTCGTGTTTGTTAGAGTCACAAGATTTGCTATCTCATAATATGGCATGCATCATTTAAGTATCTCTATATATATACATATGGTCAATCTGGCCACAGATGGTAGTAGAGGATAATCGGAGGAGCACCTGGAGACACCCATTCAGAGAACATAGAGATGCACCACTTGGAGGTCATTGCGGTGAAACGACAGAGCTAGAAGGCAGAGGGCCCATCATCGACATTCCGGCACACCTCTCTGGACATCCAAATGGAATTGGTGAGGGAGAGCAGATCTATCTCGAGGCGCGTAGAAAAAAGGTGGGAACATATGATAATACCTGGCCGTGAGGTTTTACGCAATTGCATGGATCCACGAAATCTCGGAATGTGCGAGGGAGACCAATAGTTGGGAAAGATAAAGTCTGTATTTTCATTGTAGGACAAGATGAGATGAAAATGGGATGATGTCTATCTACCCCGGGGTCTCCCGCATATATACTACGCGTCACTCCTGAACAATGTACTTGGAGGCCGTGATCGAGCAACATTGACGAAGCACTTGAAGGCTGAGATCGACTGAACTGAGAGATGCACTTGGAGGCCGTGATTGATCGGGTTTAGATTTGCACATGGAGGCCACAATCGAGCGAACTCAGTGATACACCCCGAGGCCGTGATCGATCGAGTTTGTAGATTCAATTGGAGACCGACATTGAGTAATCTCAGAGATACACTCCGAGCCGTATTCTTGCTTGTTTGGAGATATAATTGGAGACCGACATTAAGTGAACTGAGAGATGCAATTGGAGGCCGTGATCGAGCAAGTTTGGAGATGCACAGAGAGGACGAGATCGAGTGAACTGAGAGATGCACTTAGAGGCCATGATCATTCGGATTTGGAGATGCACTGGGAGGCCGTGATCGAGTCAGTTTTGATATGCAATTGGAGACCGAGATGGAGTGCAGTCAGAGATACACAGGGAGGCCGTAATCGAGCAAGATGGGACATGCATATGAAGGCCGAGATCGAGTGAACTGAGAGATGCACTCCGACGCTGGGATTGAGCACCTTTGGAGATGCACTTGCAGGCTATAATCAAGCGAGATTGGAGGAGTACTTGAATGCGGTCGATTTGGAGGGAGTCAGTTTGGAGGGAGGCAGTCAATTTGTAGGGAGGCACGATGGAAGCTGAGACTGTATTCATTGGTTAACTTGTAATTGTGGGAATGTTGAGAGTTCAGTAGAACAACATCCGCCAAGAGATGAGAAACTGGCTGGGTGCGAGAGAGTGTCGATCTTCGGATGATGCTGTACTTGGTGTATGCTGTACTCGGTGTAAACTCAAGATTATGGCATGGAGAGATAGAGAGGGATGACATAACTTTGTGTTCCTAGGTGATGGTAGAGTCGAGCACAAGAAAGGGAGAGATCAGAGGAAATGGGGGAAATCATCATGAGAAACTGGGACTTAAGAGAATTTTGTGTGCGAGTGAATTGACCATCCCCAGACCGGGAGGTACGAGTCCCAATCCGGCAGGTAATAACACCGATATGAGATCTTCTAAAGCCAATCAGGTATGTCGTACTGCTGATTTCTCATAGCCGCTCGTATTCTCCATATTGTTTTCATCTTCATCCCCCATGTCTCTCCTTCTCATCCCCAACTGTACCCTCATTGCAAGAACACAAAGTTAAGTCATCCCTCTCTAACTCTCCATGCCATCATCATGAGTTGACACTAAGAGTAGCATACACTGAGTGCAGCATACACCGAGTGCAGCATACACCGAGTGCAGCATACACCGAGTGCAGCATACACCGAGTGCAGCATACACCGAGTGTAGCATACACTGAGTGCAGCATACATCGAGTACAGTATACCACTAAGATTGTCAGTCGTCCCTTCATTTTCACGATTTCAAGTTGACCCCTGAATGTAGATTCAGCTTCCGGCATACCTCCCTACCGATCGACCGCCACCAGCTGGTTCTCCATCTGAGCCTCAAAGGTAAAGTCACCTCATCACATTCCCACGGTTTCGAGTTAATTAACTGATGAATAGAAGGCTCAGCACCTGGTGTGCCTCCCATCGACTGCCACCAGATCAACCACCTCCAAGTACTCCTCCAATCTTGCTTGATCATAGCCTGCGACAAGTGCATCTCCAAACCTGTTCAATCCCAACCTTGGAGTGCATCTCTGAGTTCACTCAACCTCTGTCGCGAAGTATATCTCCAAATTCACTCAATCATGGCCTCCCAGTCCATCTCCGAGTTTACTCACTCTCAATCTCCAATTGCATCACTAAACTCGCTCGATCAAAACCAGGGAGTGTATGTCTGAGTTCACTGAATCATCATTTTCAGGCGCACCTCGAATTGCTCTCAAGCACCACCTGTAGCCAGCCCATATATACTGTGTGTAGATGGGTAGCTATATAGATACATAGATACATAGATGAGAATACAAACTGAATACATGAGTTTTAAAAATTGTTAAACGATAAGTAGTAGCTATGATATCCAGGCACACCAGCAGCGTTCCCAAAAAAAATGTTGTTTTTCCCAAACTGCTGTACTGCAATTCGAGGTGCTCCCAGACATGTTGCCAGCGTTCCCAGGTGCTCCCAGACTTGTTCCGGGCACTCCCAGTTACTCTGAACGCGAGCAGGAATGCCCTTCTAGGGTCTGATACTCCCCTGACATTCCCACATCTAAGTTTACACTCCACATCCTCTCAGACACTCCTGGAGGCTTCCAGTAACTAAAATACATTTTGCTGATGAGTTTCAATCTGGAAGCGGCTCCAGTGCAAACACTAACACAATAATGAAATTTGCAGTTTCTATAATAAACTCCATGGAACGTGGTACAGCTGGTACAGCTGGCACGGCCAATGCCGATCATTAAACCTGCCATAACTGTGGCCAGGTTGTTTCATATCTCTCGCAATTGTGAAAAATGAATTTTGATTAAAAAACTATGTAAACATGCTTTCATTAGCAACCATGCTCTAAATGTCGAATCTGGACACCCATGTGAGAACAAGAAAAAGGGACATGCACCAACCAGTCAAAAGGAGAGTAGATGGCTTGCCAAGGAGATACAGGCTAAGCAGAAGACAGATATCTAGGTAGATAGTGAGTTCGCGAGTCTCTCAGACTCAAACTGTAAGGCGGGACAATGCAAAAGTGGTACATAACTTCATCTGTACCTTGTTTTGAAACACCATCTTGTATGGTAATATCAAAGCAGGGTGTCAAATTGGTGCCAGATAGTCAATTGAACATTTTCAACCATAATGACTGCTTCAAAGTTAGTAAACTACACGATTCAGTGGTTGTCCATCTAAGGTCCACAGAAACGATACAATGCCAGACAAAAGAATGATGGTGGAGCTGCAAAATGGCAACTGTAGTAAAGGACAATGGCACATCAGAAAACTTTGGTGGTTGGAAGAGTCTTGACTGACTTACTCAACACTCAGCCATCCTGAGTGTAAAGAATGAGGTACGGATGATTGTTGAGACAGCTAATGTCAACAATGAAGATGGTAACAGGAAATGCCAATCAGTCAAATTTGAAACTATGACTTGGTGCAGCATATGTCTTAGAGGCACAATGTCTTGTCTATAAGGTCAAGGGCTTTGATATTGTACTATGCAAAAGATAGATGAATGCTGTAATCTGCTGTTATCAAAATGACCATGATAACAATGAAATGTGCATAGTGGAAAACCTCTGGGAGGAATAATACATCGGTCTAGTACAGTTCATATCAGACCTATGCCCCCTGGACGTCAACGAAGAAATAGTGGAGGACACCAAATTCATGAGCATAATTATCATATCGAAGCCAGAACTTCAACACCTGACTGTCCGCTTATTGAAACATGGATTCCTGATTACAATGCATTACTACGGCAACAGTAGTCCACAGCTAACTCAAAAAGCGCTAGGTGAGTTTTATGATATGTTGACTGTGTACCAGAGCCTCTTCTGTGAGAAATCATATGCAACTGTGCAGTAAAGAAGACTGGCTAATTTTAAAATTAAAATGGACCTGTATGACAAAATGCTGTTCCACTCACCATACAGCACTGCTCCATAGCCAGCAGAGAAGATTCAGAGGAAGGGAGATCAGGTTGTTTGGTGCAGTTTGATTCAGCCCTAGCAAAGTAATTTCGGCTTACCAGTATCGTTAGTGCCAAAGCCTGACAATATGCTATTCATGTACACAGAGAATTGAACAGTAAATACCATGATCATTATGAATAGTTGTCCTCTGCCACAGATCTAGAACTTGCCAAACTTCTCATACATCTTCTGCTGGTTCACAAAATTGGGATTGGTAACTGCTTACTATCAAATTTCCATTGCAATAGGCAACAAGCAACAGATGGCCTTCACTCCAATATTTGGTTTGGATACATAGCAGATCTTGCTGTTTGGCCTGGACAATGCATCTAGCCAGTTCTTGCAAATAATTAATAGCATCATGCAACCAATAAATTGCAAATTCATCATGGGATATCTTGATGAGATTATTATTATTAGCCATATCGTGGTGGAAAACATTTTACATATCGAAGAAGTGCTAGCTTTGCTAATGGAACATGGTTCTGATGGCAAATGTGCAAAATTCACCAGGGCTTATCAGAAAGTTGGCTTTTGCAGCTTTGAAATTGAGAAGGACAGTATCCACACCAAGCAATAAAAAATACATATGGTGATGGATTGGCCTCAACATGAAAACAGTAAGAATGTCAGATGCTACCTGGACTTTACAAGTTACTATAGAAAATTAATTGCATACTACACTCACATAGCAATGCCACTGTATATGATTGGCACCCCACTGAGTGTAAAAAGGGAAGTTTGGCTGCGACATGGACAGCGGAGAAGAGTTGGGCTCACTCAATTAGCCTGGGACAGACACTGCCAGCATGCTTTCAACAGACCCAACATGCACTCAACAATGCTCCAGTCCATGGTCTGCTGCACTCCAACGGCTAAAGTTACCTACACATCAATACGAGGCAATATGTATTTGGCACAGTACACTCCCAGGTGCAAGATATTTGACAGAGATACTGAGTTCTATCAGAGATAAATTACATAATGAGCCAATATGGTGCCATGCATATGATATGGAACCATTCCACAACTAAGGTGTGATTGTATACTTGAAATTCAACCCATACAGAGCCGGGCAACCATTTTTGGTACTTACAGACCATGCAATTTTGAGCTGGATTCTCACACAACCACACCTCACTGTATGTCAGATAGAAATCATGAAACTTCTCCAGCATGTTGACTGATGTAAAATGCATCACAGGTGTCAAGAATTGAGTTGCAGACTCAGTGCTTTAGTTCCCAGATCTCCAATGATTGGGATGCAGTTCACAAACACCAGAAGTTATTGTAGCCTGAAATTTGATTGATGACATCAAGGAAGGATCAGCTGCCAATAAATAATTAAGGTCTATTGCACATTGGTTGGCAAATCACGATTGCTGGCCATAGCCAGCCACTACATCAACCAATGGACGCTAATTATGGATACCAGCACAACTGTTTGATTTGGAACAAAATGGTCCACTAAGGTTATATGGAGATTTGGAATGGAAACCGGTGAAACAAAATGCAAGGGCAGATAAAAAGAGCACTAGACAGGGTGGAGAGTAGCATGAGGGCAAAAGAGACAGCAAAGGAAGGAAAGAACAGAGAAGAAGGGGCGGAGAGAGCGGTACGGGCAAAAGGGAAGAATGAAGAAGAACCAGTGGACATGAAAGGATGGTTGGGTATTCTCAAGACAATCCAGCAAGAAATTCTGAATTGTGTGTGTGACACTTCGGAAGGGAGACTCATTAGTGCTAAGGGAACGTACATATGCATCAAGGCTGGTATCTCTGGAAGAATGCATTCTGTGATACTCAGCAATATGTTGCAGGCTACATCAAGTGCCATCGAACTACCAACCAGCACACGCAACCCATAGTCCTTCTACAATCATTTGCTATGGAGAAACGCTGTAGGTAAAGAATGTGTACCAACATCACAACCAACCTGCCAAAATCGAGAAATAGCCCCAACAGAATTGAAATGCTTTTTGACCACATGAATCTCAGAGCACAGTGGTGAGCAACCAGCCAAAACAAACCACGCTTAGGCCATTGCGTGCATATTCATCAATGACATCATCTGTCTACATGGGGTGCCTCAAATCACTGTATCAGACTGCAATATTCACTTCACAGCAGACTACTGGAGAGATGTTGCAAGAATTCTGCAGGCCAAGCTGCTCATGTCTATGGCGTTCCATCCAAAACATATAGGTCTCTCTGAGAACTCAAACAGTATGCTCCTATGCTTTTTACATGGCATCGCATCTTAAGACCAATCGAATTGGCATGACCACCATCCATCAGTGGAATGTGCTTACAATTCCTCTGTACTCCGGGCGTCAAAAAAGACACCATTTGAACTCAATCATAGTTATAAGTCAGTTTTGCCACTAGACTGAATTCCAGACCTTCTTTAACCCCAGGTCCAAGAGTAACTGGAATTCTTACATGGCCACCAATTTGTTGAATGATTGCAGTGGATTGTAGGTGTTGCCAGGGATGAGCTGCATGATGCTCAGGGTAAACAGACTGCTGAAGATGATAAGTTACACATGCCCAATTGACCCTGCCATCATCCCTGGTGTGAGCACATATATAGATTGAAAGGATTTGTCAATCACATACACCAATGTCAACTCTGTGCAATACAAACAGGTACACAAATGCATTGGCTAATACAAGATACTCCAATTACCCAGGAACTCTATCACACTAGACTTTCCAAACAATATAACCATATATGATACTGTTACCACCAGTATGCTCAAAGTTGACAGCAAGGACAATTCAGGGGAAGCTTTGTGGCTGCCACCTGCACAAGGACAGACAAGTCATATGACCACAACCTATGTCATCGAATCAATTCCAAATCAGCAGTGATGCTCCGCTGGAATGAGTTTGGAATATGTAGTGAAGTGGAATGTCTGGAACATGAAGGATAACACATTAGAGCCAGAGGAGAATATGGCAAAAGCAAAAGAGATTGTGAAGCACTATTGAAAGAATATACTTGGGCAGCCAAATGTGAAGAGAACAGCGATATGGAAAAAGACGTGAGAGAAATGTTTCTGTTTTGATCAGGGTGTGTTGGTTCTTTGAAAGAATTCTCCAAGATGATTGGAGAACATGTTGATATATGTAGACACCTCTGGTCAGGTGAATGGTTAGCCCTGTGGGATGTTCAATTAGTAGTTAGTTTTAGCAAGAAGACAGCTCAAGTATCAATATTATTCACTTACATATGTATGGTGAGGCTATTTGCCCACAGCACTACCCTCAATGATTACCAGCAAAATGTATTTTGGTCACTGGGAGCCTCTGGGAGTGTCTGAGAGTTGTCAGACGGGAATCCCAGGGTGTTCAAATCCTGGAGTGTACTGGACTGATGCAGTGGCCTTCAGGTGCACCTGGGAGCACCTGGGAGTGCCAGCGACAAGTCGGGAAGCGCCGACCAGAAGCCTCGGAACACCCAGGAGCGCCAGCAACAAGCCTGACAGTGCCGACCACAAGTCTGGATGCACATTGAACCACTGTAGAGCAGAGTGAAAAAAACATCTTCTTCAGGAACGCTTCTGGTGCGCCTGGAAACCATAGCTACTACTCATCATTCAACGGTTGTTAAAGCCTGTGTATTCAGTTTGTATTCTCATCTATGGATCTGGATATCTCTATCGCTACCCATCTACACACAGTATATCTGGACTAGCTGCAGGTGGTGCTTGAAAGCAAGGTGAGGTGTGCCTGAAGATGACAAACTAGCGAACTCAGCGATACACTCCAAAGCCCTGATAGAGGTTGTTTGGAGATGCACTTGGAGGCCAGGATGGGGCAAGTTCAGATATGCACTGGGAGGTCAAGATTGAGTGAACTCAGAGATGCACTGGAAGGCGGTAATGGACCGAGGTGGGAGATGCAATTGGAGACCGAAATTGAGTGAACTCAGAGATGTACATGGAGGCCGTAATGGAGCGAGTTTGGACATGGACTTGGAGGCGGTTATTGAGCGAGTTTGGAGATGCGCTTGGAGGCTGTGATCAAGTGCGTTTGAAGATGTACTTGCTGGCTATGATCGAGCGATATTGGAGGAGTACTTTGGAGGGGATCAATCAGGACGCGGTCAATGAGAGGCACACCGGGTTGCTGAGACTGTATTTATAGCTTAGTCAACCTGAACCCTTGGGAATGTGACAAGGTGACAATACCTCTGAAGCTCTTATGGAGAACTGGCTGGTGGCGGTCAATCTGTACGGTGGTACGGTGGAAGCGGACCCTACATTCAGGGGTCAACTCGTACTCATGAGAATAAAGTGATGACAGACAATCGTAGGTGTATGCTGTACTCGGGGTATGCTGCACTTGGTATTAACTCATAACCATGGCATGGAGAGATAGACAGGGATGACCTAACTTTGTGTTTTTGCAATGATGGTAGAGTGGTGGACAAGAAAGAGAGAAATAGAGGATGAAGATCACAACAAGATGGAGGATACGAGCCAATATGAGGAATCAGAAGTTCAACCTGTGTGATTGGGTTTAGATGACCTCATATCAATGATATTACCTGCTGGATCGAGACACATACCTTCCGTATCTGGGATGGTAAATTGACTTGCACATCATATTCTCTTAACTTCCAGTTTCTCATAATGATTTGATCTATCTCCTCTGATCCCTCACTTCCTTGGACTCAACACCACCATCGCCTAAGAATGCGAAGTGAAGACATCCCTCTCTGCCTCTCCATTCCATGATCATGAGTTAACCCCAAGTACAGCATACACCAAGTGCAGCATCATCCCCAGATCAACAGTCTCCCGCTCCCAGCCAGTTTCTCATCTCTCGGCAGATGATATTGTACTAAACTCTCTACATTCCCACAATTACAAGTTAACCAATGAATAGAGTCTCCACTGCCATCGCGTATCCCTCCAAATCGACCACCTCCAAGTACTTCCTCATTCACGCTCAATTACAGGCCCAGAGTACATCTCTACGTTCACTTGGGCTTAGCCTCCAAGTACATATCCAAACTTGCTCGATCTCGCATGGCAAGTACATGTTTCAGTTCACTGAATCTCAGTCATATGTTGCTTCTCCAAACTCGCTCGATCACATCCTCCATGTGCATATCCGAGTCTGCTCAATTTCGGCCTCGAAGTACATCTCCAAACTTGCTTGATCACTGCCTCCAAGTGGATCTCCGAGTTTACTCGGTCTCAGTCTCCAATTGTATGTCCAAACTCGCTATATCATGTCCACCCAGTGTATCTCTGAGTTCACTCAATCTCGGTCTCCAATTCCATCTCCATAATTGGTCAATCACGGCCTCCAAGTGCATCTCGAAACTTGCTCAATCACGGCCTCCCAGTAAATCTCAGAGTTCCCTGAATCTCAGTTTACAATTGCATCTCAAATGTCGTTCAATCACAGCCTCCAAGTGCATTTCCACACTCACTCTATCATGGCCTCCCAGTCATCCGCAAAATGTATTGTAGTAACTGGAAGAATCCAGGAGTGTCTGGGAGGATGTGGAGTGTAATCTTAGATGCATCAATTTCAGGAGAGAATCAGACCCTACGAGGGCATTCCTGCCGGCCTTCAGAGTAACTGGGATCTCTGACGACTGCTACAGGAGTACCATAGGAGTGATTGTGATAGGTTTGGAAACACCTCGGAGAGCTGGAGTGACCTTTGGGTGAACCTGGTAGCACCTGGGAGCCTCACCAACAAATCTGGGAGCACCAATGACAAGTCTGAGAGTACCTGGGAACGCAAGCAACACAGCTGGGAGCGCCGATGACAAGTCTGAGAGCACATGGGAGCGCTGGCGACATGTCTGGGAGCACCTCGAATCACAGTAGAGCGGTCCGGGAAAAACAACATCTTCTTTGGGAATGCTGCTGGTGCACATGGAAATCATAGCTACTACTTATTGTTCAGCAATTATTAAAACTCATGTATTCAGTATGTATTCTCATCTATGTATCTATATAGCTACCCATCTATACATGAAGTATCAGGACTAGCTTTAGGCGGTGCTTGAGAGCAATTTCAGGTGCGCCTGCATCAGCAAAATGTAAAATGGTTTTGAAGTCATAACCGAACAACTCAGCAACTGTAAATAGCCACACTGATCCTGCCAGATGCTTCCAGATGCTCCCAGATAGGTTAAATGCAAAGCAATATGCCCTCAGGTGCTCTGAGACTACTTCACCGGTGCTGCTGAATACTCCGGAGGTTGTGGAACATAATCCAAGAATATCCTGAAGAGTGTATAGTTGTCTTCAAAATGCTTCCAACTCAAACTATTAGAATGTGCAAATTTCGGAGCTATTGGGAGTATTTGCCACATCTCCAAGAGAATTCCAGTGCACCTCAAACCTGGAGCCATACTCTCCGGGAGTGATTATTATAATGTTTATATCAAATAGTACCATTTATTTAACTATCTTCTGCACACCTTGATTCAGGCATTGTAACTTTAATACACAGTCCAGTAGGTATCTATATCCACATTAGTATTTACAAGCCATACACTATCGATTCTATCTGATGCAGCATTATTCTCTCACACCAAATGTGCAGGTCCAACAATTGCTCCGACCGGTACAATATGTATCTTATCTGTCTGTTTGACAACCCAGATCAACCCGTCAACAACATCAGCCCAACCATACGGATCTTTGTAGTTTGTTGGAATCACCACCGCATATTCTTGAGGTTGTGGACATAATATTGATTGTTGAGTCTTCTTACACCTCTTAGAGAAGGTGGATATCAATTTTCCAGCGGGCAGATGCTTCTGAAATTGGAGGATCTGATTCGGTGGAGTCCAGCTGAAGTATATTACAGTGAAAGAAGGAACTCGGCCTTGAAAGGTGTTATCAAGGTCACTGTCCATATATTGGACCCAGATGTTATGAGATTTAGGCATGAACCCTTGGTTGGCATCCGTATATTCTACCTTGCAATCAAGTCCCAAACGCGGAACAGATGTAGGGCAGTGGAATGGTTGACGGTAGTACAACAGCCCATTCTGAAGTTTAATAAATACACTGTCTATGAGTACATTCTGATCCTATCCAAGCGCCAGTCTACTAACTGCAGGTCCCCAGTCGTCTTCAGTTTGTGAATGGAATAGCTGTCGAAATTTGGGAATTCTGAAATCTACTGATGCATCTCTCAGTGAGGTTAATTTGATACTTCTGCACATGCCGCAGACATGAGTTTCTCTCAAATGATGTACCTGTTGTGATACAGGGCGCAAAAATGGCACTTTTGGACAATGGTGGAGGTGTAAAAATTGGGCTCGGCGCGTATTTCGCCGTTTTTCAGCAGCTGATAGTAGGTTAAAAACTTTCACAGAGTCAATATCGTTCCAGCCTTGGAGGGCAAGATATGACAGTGTCTCCTCCATTTATTCAAGACTGGTACACCGGTCATTGTGCTTGAGCATCTGTTGAATGTAATTCACTTCGTTGGTAGATCGATATGCCTCTTTCACATTGCCGATATGTAGCCATTCAGAAATATCGGTGGTGACATTGTCACTGGAACCCATTCGCCGACTTGACTCCGATATATGGCTCAACAGAAGCATCTTGGGATATCCCAAATGGATTACACACTGTTCAATGGTTTTCTGGAGCTCCTGAACGCTAATTGGCTGACACCGAGCTTCAAACTTGCCCAAGCAGATGCAGAATTCTTTCATGAACCCCATCTGGTCTTTTGAAGTGATACCATAAATCTCTCACTCAAGATGATTCACAACGCGGTCCGTATCAGCAATACTACAAGTGGTGGCTTCAATTTCAGCATTGGATAGACACACCTGAAATTGCACACGCTTGTCGGTGGTCATATTTACCACCCCGTAAGACTCTTCTTTGACAGCACTCTTCATTTGAGCAAGCGTTTTAGCCAATATGGTACTGGGACCAGTTACCTCAGTCCCGACTTCCTGCAATAGTTGTAGCTCATGATGTTGGAATACTTTATCGAAAAGCGTGAGTTTAGCAGGTGTCACATGGTGGATTTTGCGCCCCAATCGCTCAATTGCCCTCTGCTGATCAGCATCTGACCATATGGTTGCCGCTTGTTGGGCTCTATTCAGGCGTACCTGGAATTGCCTTCATTTTGGTGTAGTAACCTTTTCAGCCCCATACAGTTGAACCTCCATTGCAGCACGGATTTTATGAATCTTTTGTTCTTGTAAATGATGGGATTCTCTTGCCAATAGTTCATCCCCTGTGGCCTTCACAGACTTCAACATTTTCTGATCTCGAAAGGCACCCTTCTTCTTGGAAAATTGCTCCAGTGCATCGTCTAGTGCTGCGAGGGATAGATCAGCATAATTTTGTTGGCTGACAAGTGCAGAGAATTCACATAATGCCTGTACAGCTCCCATCACCATTTCATCAGTGGCTGCTTCCGCCGCAGTTTTCCCGGCATCCTGGGAGAAGTTACGAATTGGTGCGCAATTCACTACCAGTATTCAGAGCCTGTTCCTGGTTTCTTTTCCCTGCCAGGAGCCACTATTCAACTAGTCGAATGGTTTAGAGAAGCACTGGAGGCCTGGATATGGTGGTACTGATGTAAATCAATTGTCAAATTGATCCTTGACATTTCTAGCGTTCAGGTATTTGAGCAGCCAGTGCAATAAGTCTTTCACTAAACCCAGGAGCAGCGGATACAATTCATCAGGCTGCCAAATGTGATAGACATTGAAGAGAGGGTATTGCCAGAACTGGTTGCGGATTGGATGAACCCCAAGAGTGTGCAGAACATCATTATTAGTTTCGTCCAGAAGCTCCATGTAATCATGCTGATCTTGTGGGTTATCAAGTGGTCAAAAAGTTGAATGCTCCATCGACACACCATTAGGAATTTCACACATCGGGCATGAGCTATATGAGACTTGAGCAACCATGACTTGTTCAGGATAATCCCTGACCCAGGCAGCCAAAAGAGGATTACATTGTCTCAGGAATCCATCTGCACAATCCCATTTCAAGCCAGGGCCAGTGATGTCAAGATTCCGGAGTGGGGACAGCACTGTTCCAACCACGGAATGCCATGCTTCGTCAATATTTTTGGCACCTTTTGGAGGACACGGCATCAGCCCAACAAGAATCCTGGCGCGCATTCTAGGTGTATAGCGGATATCTTTTCGAATATTACCAATCGTGAGATACAGTGGCCAGGCATGCTGGTCGCCCTAAAAATTGGCCAAGTGGGTCTTGTTGGATGGACAAATGACTGGCACAATCGTTGTTCCAGCAGGAAGCTGAACTTGCGTATCCCACCACCAATCCTCTGTGTTCATCTCGCAGTATACTCGGCGACTTTCGGAGTCTGCAAGGCGCACCGGTTCAAAATCGAGGTGCGCCTGAAATGGGAGATGTACCCAAAGGAACTGTATACATTTGAAAATAGCCCTGCAGTATTATGTTATGAAGATGTTTGAATGATCTTCAATCCAACTATCATTGCCGAGCCCAGAATCGAGTTTAGAGAGGAGCTTTCATAGAGCATCTGCTGATTGAAATGATTCAATGTTGAAGTTGTCCAGTCGACGCCTTTGATGTTGATCTATCCACGTTTTCGTTTGCTGGCCAAATGATTGAGCCTGATGAAAGTCATGTGCTGACTGAAAGGGATGCCATGGATTCCATTTTTCTGAGTACTTGCGATGCTTGTTGTACAATCCAGTTGCTTTGCCATATGCTTTCCCTACCGCATTTTCCACTCCAAGTACTTGCCTATGAGCCCTCGTCTTTGTTAAATCTGTGGTACAAGTCAGATCAGGCTTCTAGAGGTCTATCATTTCTTCGTCGGGAGTATCTTCAGGTGGTGGTGCAACAGGTACTTTGTCTATGGGTAGATGAATTAGTTAATTAAGCTCATTGATGGCCAGTCAGGTGCACCGACTGAAGTTGAACCATGATGGCTCGGGTCGATCCAAGCCTGCAGGTGGAATAATCCCATCAGGTAATAGCCCTTCATTCATCGATAGTAGGTGATATTGTTGATAGTGAGCCTCAAGTCGGTTCTCATCAAATAATTTACTTTTGCAGATAAAGCACTTGACATGTTTCCGGCTAGTATTGACCATATTTGAGAAATGGTCATTGAACACGTATTTGAATGAATTTCTATGATGCTTCAGGGGGTAATATAGAGCCTCAGGAATCTTGGTTTGAAAGCGAGCTAACTCAGGTTAGCATACCACATTCACAGCCGCATCTCACCCCGCCAAATATGGGGGGGAGGTTTCTTTTGTCATCACTGCAATCACCGCAATGGGGCCTTATACTATATGATTGTAAGTTATGCCTATGCTTGAGCCTCCAAGCAGCTGATAATGAAGGTAGATTGTCACAATACAATGAATCGGTGAGTTTCCTACCAAGCTGGATGTCCGGGCAATGATCATCGAGAACTGATAAGGCTGGTAGGATGTTTGCTTCAGTAATGGTCCTTGATTGGAGTGTGGATCATGAACAGAACTAAAATGTATAGGCAAGGAGCTCAATGGGAAGCAATCACTGTTGCTGCTAGACTCACAGGCCTTCCATTAAATGAGGTTGTAAGGTCATACATGCACAACTTATGTGTAATATCCCTAGTCGTGCTAACCTTCATACTGGATATAGTTCTCGTTGGGTTCCTGCAGATATTATATCATATCCCATCTATGACCTGTAAAGTCATCGATGCATACGAAGGTGAGCATCTATCCAATATCCGACAATACGAATTCGATCATATAACAAAGAAACGCGGGATGTGTGTGATTAATGTTTCTTTTTCTCAAGGCGCGGGTTGGTTTCAAGGATCAAAGGTGTAGTGAAACACCACACATTGTGACAACAGAATGGAATATATGAAGCCCTGCATTCTGCCGAATGTCACTGCAACCTGCAATAGACTCAACCATACTCCGATTAATTATATATCTTATCTTGTATCCTCAGTAGTTTACCATTATCTTTGTTCAACAGAGCAGGTCGACGAAAGGATCTCCACCGAAGACAGTGAATATGGCTCCACCTGGTGGTCTATTTGGCTCGCAACCATGCGGTAATGACAATTCAGAATCACCGGATAAAAGTTCACGACATGCCACTCGCAAAGACAACAAATTTGGGAAACACACCAATCAATATCATCGGCCGCAAGGGTACGGTCACCCTCCTTCACAGCAGCTTTTTCCAGGCACTCCGCAGTTTTATCACCAGTCTTCATTCAACATGACACACAGTTTGCATCCTACCAGCAGCGCAAGCCAAGGATATCCAAGTTATGGGCCACCGTGGCAAGGATATGACCTGCACCAAGGTGATTATGGCGGGTCTCAAATGTTCCCCCCTCCGCAGTGCCCAGGACAAGGCCCATCATCTCCCGGTGTACCGAGAGTCCCTCCAGGACCGCCGGGAAATCATCCAGTCAATCGGCCAACATCTTCCAGCTCCACTCCTCCACCTCAACCTTCTTCCGGTACACCTGGGAGACAACCCATAAGTCTCCCGACAAAAAGATTCTAACCGCCAGCGGAACTACGGAAAACAGATATCGCGGTGATTGCCGACTTGCCCCCATTGCCGGAGATGTCCTACGTCAAATATGATGCAGCTGATGAGAGCGACCATTTGTTGGACTTGAGTGGTGCAGAAGGCAAACCCCAAATTAGCCTGAAGCAAACGGTGTTCTCCTTGAAGCAATTTACCCAAACGATGGGGCAGCCCAACTTTAGTGCATTCAACAAGTGGAAGACAGTATGGGTGGCGGAGTTTCTCGAGAAGAAGCATCGGTTCATTATCCGGGGGTAGAACCGATTGAAACAAGTTCAAGATGGACCCCTGCACTGGGAGATGGTGGTTGCAGATTTTTTGGTGACATTTGAGAACTGGCTGCCGTTGGTTAATTTTGATAAAGCTGAATGCATTCCCTGGCAGTGGGTGGAGATGTTTTTGAAGAAACATGTAACCGAAATTGGAGAGGCAAGGAAAAAGGGAAGCCGAGGCAACAAGCAACCGGCGACGGATTTGGGAGAGCACACAGGCAAAAATGCAAGAAGTAACCTCCCAGAGTTGCCAAATAAAACGTTCACGGTTGTGATTCACTGGGTTTCGAATGGCAAGGATATGGTTCTAGCCCCCAAACAACTCCAAGCCGCGTATACATAAGTGAGGCACTGGGAGGAGTTGGTTGATTTCGTCGACAAAAATTGCAGCCCGAAAGAGCCATATATTCTCACATCAATGTTCAAGTGCACCCTAGAGCAGAACACATTGGAAGAAGAGTATATGCGATTATACAAACACAGGCAAATGATCAATGACCCCATATATGGCCTGATTTTGTACAACTGTTGAATTTCTAATGCTTTCAAGTTGAAACCGGGACATAATCTGAAGATATTATTGGTAGAAATGATGAGTGCGACAGGGAAGAAGATTGCCGAGCACGGATTTAGGCCGACAAAGGTCATCCCGCTAGGCATGTTAAGGCTAGACGTGAGCAACTGCTAAGCATTATACATAGACTTTGGAAGGTTCTGAAGAGGGTGGAAGAGAGGGAGAACAGGAGGGAGAGAAGGATGGTGGGCAAGAGAATGATACTTGTATTATTGTAAGTTCTGATTGAATGAATAGAATTGATTATATTCCATCCACATGTATTCGTTCAAATGGTTGCTTCTCTGTGAAATATCTAACATTGAGATAAATTTCAGGAGCGCCAGAATATGAGCTTATCTGCCCAGCTTACATCTGGGCAACTGAAAGAGATTATTGAGGACAAAAAGAACACAGACAAAAGTGCAAGGTAGGTTCAGGTGCAATTGGCGGATGGTGAGGAGGTCCTCTATCCACACAATACAAGCTCAGAACTCAATACGGTTCTCAATACAATCAACAACGAATTTGAACACGAGTGTCTTGATGAAGCCGTCAGGCTGCTCAATGCACATCCTATTCGCCAATCACCAGATGACCATGTTCCAGGCTGCAAGTTTTCAATTCCAGGCCTGCCCGGAACTAAATGTTTGGCGCACCAGGTTTGGGCCATCTGGTTCATTGTGAGAACATGGGTTAGGGGTGATGATATGCCAGGAGCACTGGTGGCGGATGGAATTGGTCTTGGAAAGACTTTCACCTCAGTTGCAGCGGCAATGCTTTGCAAATTGCTGACTGAGAAAGTTGTAATGGGGTTGCCAATGTCCATTTTATGGGTGAATACCATTGAAGAGTGGGTGATTTTGGCGCAGAACGATCTTCCTGGCATTGTCGGTGATGACCGAGAGTGGTATCCGCTCCAGAGATTGAATTCTGTCCCCCAGCGCCTGTTGGAGATCCAGTCAACACCACCCCATCGCCATCCAGCACTGATCTCAGCCCTTGAACCAATCCTGGTGGTAACAATGCCCAGAGTGGCTGAGACCTCCAAAATTGTTATCGACAAGATGACATGTGGAACTGATTTCACACTCGTCAACTTATTGCATGCCGAAAATGCGAATCTCACCCACGAGCATCTGAATACCAGTATTGACGAGCTAGAAAACCAATGGAATATCCACCTTGTGTCGTATGATACCTTAACATCCAGAGCGAAACCATCAAGTAACGGCCAACTCTTCTACTGTGCATAGAGTTTTAGGATTTTTGATGAGTCATATCGGTTTAAGATTAAAAACAGAGTGGGCTGGCAAATTGCGACGAATGCAAAAATTGGATTCAAACATTAAGTCACTCCTGCACCGGGATTCCATTCACTCTATGACTGGTGTTTTCAGATGATGTGGCTGTTTTCAGGTGCGCCTGAAGATCCAGAGGATAATACTGTGATGGAAACGCATGGTGCTGAGGCATTGTATTCCGCTGTGAAGAGTTTGATGCATGCTGTGCGGACTAAAAATGAATAGGCTCAACAGGATGCAGCACACCGGATGATTCAGATTGCAAAGCCATGGACAATCAGGCGGTGGTCAGAATTGAAACTCGCCAATGGAAAACCACTCATCTGGATACCGCAGGAGAATACACACCTTATTGATCTCGAGTGGACTGAGATAAAGAAAGCACATCTGGAGACCCTGGTGGAGAGGTACAGTTCGCGGGGTGCTTCTGGAGCATGGAGGTTTCATAGATGGCGGCAAGCATGTTTGGCGTTAGTGTTGGGAGACACCGAGGATCGCAACGATGTTTCTGGATAATGGCACGATGAATGGCCACTCGATACTTGGTTGGAATCTCCGATTTTCCGATGGCTGTGAGAGATATTTTTGCCATTGCTTGCGAAGAAACTGGAAGTGTATCCCGAACCTGACCAAGACGACGCATCAAGAGAGACGCTCGGTCCAGAAGAGAGATACGAAAATGCAGTACCCAGTGCACCTCGTCCACAAAAGTCAGTGGTAATTTGTGCTCTTCCTGGCCAAGGTCATCATTTGAAGTGGTGGGTAACGAAGTTGTTTGCGGGTAATGTGGATATACTCCACATCTATGCCGAAATGGGCAATGATGAATGCACAGAAATGCAGCTCAAATTCCAGCATTCACGAAATCCCTCTGTATTCATAACCACACCCAAAGTGGGTGGTACAGGTCTAAATCTTACAGCTGCAAATCATGCAGTAATAACTCCGAAATATTGGGAATTGAATGAGCAGCGGCAGGCATTTGCATGAGTTGTCTGGCTAGGGCAAAACCGAGTACCATACACCTGGTTGCTGAATACAGGTTCTGGTGGCTACGATAACCGTGCGAGTGATCTCCACCAACACTCTGGAGTTGCGCAAGTGAGAATCCTGGATGGCTTGATGAGTCAACCAAATATCACGACGTAGATGATATACCAGAGTCTGCAGGCTCGTGAGGACTATACGAAACGGCTGACAGAGAATGGAGACACATTGCAGTCTGATGAACCATTAATCTTAGAGTGTTAGACGCTTCATCAAGGTATGCCTCTTTAGACATTCAAGCAACATAATCTTCTTAACTGATACAAATAGTCCAAAAGGTCATTTGTAAGGGACACTATACTGGAGAAATGAATCTTCCTCTCTTCAAAGTTGAAATGAATTAAAGTTCTGATGTTGCAATTGTTGTATCTTGAATTCGAAATGGCTAGAGTGGGATTTCATTTGCGTTCTTCTTTATTATTAATGACCATATGAGATGAAGTAAATCGATACATGACATAAGAAGTTCCTCTGGCCGATCAATTGCATAATAAATGGCATGAGTTGAATTGTGAGAATGATGAAGCAAAGGGATTCAATCAATCGTTAGTTACGAATTTGGGGTGCACCGGAAGCCTGAAGCCACGTACATATTTCGAATACAAAGCACAATTCATCCACATTCAGGTGCTCCAGAGTCTCTTCGGCAAATGTCATATGATTCGTTATGACAGATCAAGCACTGCATATCTGCCAATCACATTTAGCAATAAGACAGCCTAGGAGATATTCAAGTACTGATGTCTGAGTATGAGACACGGCTCGCTTATTTGTGGCAAAGCAGGAGCTTTTGTACCCATATGATCGAAGTTCAGGTGCACCAGAACTTCAACCTTAGGCCACCAAATGCTGTGGCTATGCCATGAATATCCTGACACAGGTACTCAATATTGCTTGGACTGTCTTCATGCCAAATGCGATACGCAAATATGCAGTGATCGATCGGTCATAACGATACGTGCCCAGGACTCTCCAGTGTACCGGAGAATCCATGGCATATCTCCATGACTGATCCAACACTGCTTATTCGCCAATCTCATTTATCAATTAAAACAGACTAGGCGATATTGAGTACCTGTGTCAGGATATTCATGTCATAGATGCAGCATTTGCTGGCCGATGATTGAAGTTCCGGTGCACCGGAGAATCCTGGGCATATATTCATGACAGATTCAGCACGGCATATTCGCCCATCCCATTTGGCAATTAAAACAGAGTAGGAGATATTGAGTACTTGTGTCAAAATATGAGATATAGGCTCATTTATTCGTGGCAAAGCCGCAGCTTTTGCTTCCATATCATTCAAGTTCTGGCACACCTCTGATCTGCATCCCAGAGAGTCGGAAGCTGAGACACAGCTCGGGTATACTTGGCTCAAATGCCAGTTTTGCTGCCAGGGTTTTCTTGGCCTATGATTGAAGATTATTCACAACTGAGATCTTCAATCCTTTCCAGAATGAGCTTCTTGGATATGTATGAAGCTAACTTTGACAAGCTGCAAGTCATTATGGATGTTATCATTCCAGCCCAGGCAGGCCTCAAGAGCGACAAATAAGCCACCAAAGCGCCTGTACTTGCAGTATGTAGTGCACTTTGTATATTTTAGTTTGCTTCATTCTCATCATGTTTTCTTCAACTTTGAAATAGTGGAGCCAGTGCACACAGATCTATCAAGACACTTCACATTTAGGTGCAGGCAGCTCATCCCACTCCGTGCCTGCTAAGATATGAACATATACTTGATTAGTATAGTGAGGGCCGCCACTAACATGCCTTGGACTGTCAGCTCCATGTCAACTGTCCGTTGGAGGCAGGTTGCCACTGCACAACTAAACCATCAATGCACAAGCCTGGTCAATCAGTAATCCCATTTAACTCGATATTGACTACGTAGTCTGTTTGGGCCAATGCTGCCAACTTCTAAAATAGCATCTGCAAGTTCGGGCTCAGTCAAAAGAGCTGTGGAAGCTTAAGAGCGAGAATCTCAAAAGACTGATTCTGCTCAGCGACTCTGCAAGATGGCCAGCAACTCCCACTCACCCATATACTGCACTTACTCAAAGAAGCCTAAGTTCTCAAATCTTTGAATCAAGACTTAACTGTATTCTGACCAAATTTATCTTTGGGCCATCAAAACTGGTATCTGTAAATAGATTATGTGGACCAAATTCCATTGAGCAAAGCTCCAAGAGGGAGAATCTTGAATGCTCGAGTTATGAGAAGACAGCTAGAAAGAGTGCAATTCACTGTCAGAGTATGCTGAGCCTGCAATCCTCAGCCATTAAATCCAAGCATAACAATTTCAACTTCGGTGCACCTCAATTCCCCGGAACTGCATGCATGCAACCAGCATTCCTCTCCACGTAGTGACATGACATTTCACAATATATTCATACCATTGTAGAATATATCTTTCAACTGCAATATTTATTTTACGTCAACATTGTAGTTGTGACATTCATAATGAAGATGTAATTCAATGGTGTGCGATTTAACGGTGTGCGATTTACTAGATATTAGGCGCAAAATCAGAATGTGAGTGAGAATTTATGACCCATTTGTTAGCAATCTTGGCATTGATGAGTGCTTGAATCAATAATATTACTCCTGAATCATCCATTGTACATTACCATTCTTTCTCTACGCCTGTATCTCTCCTTTGTGTACCAAATTCTCTCTCTCTTCCATTAACTACTCCAATATTGTTGTGAAGGCTATTCTGCAGACAAAGCCCAGATGAACGCATGAAAGGGAAGTTATGCTTACAATGTTGCCTTATTGACTGCTAACTTTGCTGCAGCATTCTAATAGAATAGAATATCATGAAAATACATGTGTCCTTCCGGCAAATATGCCACACATGGAGATTCATATTTCTCCTCGCTCGATAACAAACTCCAGTATGAACCCTTCCAACTCAGCTGTCACTCTCAAGGTCCAAAACAAATCTATCGAGTTCTGCAGATTCTCAATGCTGCACCAATTTCTATGCTATATGGTCACCGCAAATGCTCGAACTTTCACGCATAATGACTACGTTTAGAGGAGTCATATGCAGGGGCTCATGTTTTCATTCAGGTTCTCAGTGCTCAATTTGTGGCCAGCACCAAGGGTTAGTTGATGTCGCAAGTTATCTTCCGGTGCATCTAGTTCTATTTTCAATGTGCGTTGTATTTAGCCAATCTCCAATTCTTGCATCTGTACAGAGTATTGTTGATAGGAGTTGCTAACATTTGGCATTCGGAATCCATCTATTCCGGTGCACCTGACAATATCTGGAATCGCAACACCGACTGCCATCGTCGATATCAATATAAACCACGTAAGTCATCTCTCCAGAACCCTTTCAAAGCGCTCCTCAAATTGCATCCTCCTCGACTATGTGCAAATTATTGCAACATTTATCCCGTTATTGTATTGCACTTAATGTTATATTTCCTGCTTTTACACTCTATCCCACATTCTCCAACTTCAGATCTTCGTTACAGCAAATGGAACCTACGCCCAGCCAGGTGAGGAATCACTATTCACAGAAGAATTAAGAAGCACACCTCGAGAGAGCACTCGCTTTCAAGAAAGCAGCCAATCTTCATTGTTCATCAAATGTTTCCCTTCCAATTATCTGCCATCGTGCATCGTGTTGCGGATGACTTATATCCCCGATTTCATTAATGAATCGGAAGATAAGACCGATCAGGAGATCAGTGATGACGACAGTGAGGACACAGGAGAGTCCATCTTATCATCCAATATCAAAGAAGACGATTTGGATCATCAAGAGGAGGTCCTTCATCTAGGTCAGGCACCCCAGGGCAAGTCATTACGCACTACAAGGGTTCCACAGCCAAAGAAAGGGAGCCGTGCCGATACTGTCATTGCACGCCCTCCACTTCCAAATTCCCAAAATCTACCTTCAGCAATGGCACCACCACTGCTCAAACACCAAAAGTCTTCCCTCCTCAACAAATTATCCGAGTCTGACTGTTCACCATCCGTCCAGGCACTGGTGCTTCCCAACATGTCTAGTGGAGACCATAATATTCCACAACCCAAGGCCAGTAGTGATGAGAATGTTCCCCAACACCAAAAGGCTACTTTTGAGGTAACGGAAATGTTCATTGAGGCAATCGTATTCACAAAGACTCCTTGGCCAATATTATCCAATGACAAGTACTCGATGGTTGAAGAGGCTTGGAAACTAGCAAATGAAGCCCAGGATCATCAGCGGGCATTACCAGGTGCACCTGTAGGTACACCATCTGTGTGTCAATTGCCCAGTGGTCCATCCTTCAAAATAGATCCCCAAATACGAGAAGCTGTAAGCCTTGAATTCTGTTCAATGCTCCTCTATCAGATTTACGGATATTGACTACCCCCAAAATATACATAGTCGAAACTGAAGATTAGTACCATTCGAGGAAGGTTGCCAGATGGGGAACGTCAAACTGTTGTCCGTAGTTTCCGGTTAGATGTTGGCTCTGAGACTGAGCTTCGGAACAAGGTTAAGGAGCTCCTGTTTGATGATCCTAACCTCTCCAAGGTCGTCAATGATAAGAAGTCATGGTTCACGCAAATGGAAGTACTTGATCTCATTTACCATCAATTTTTCTTCACCGCCAATAGCTTGGGGCTCTAGCGAACAACATCACAGTACTTCCAATCTCTTGCTCCTCAGACTTTAGCGCTGGCAGCCACAGCTATTTATTGTGCGCTTTCTGAATACGCCAGTGGAAAGTAGGCCATGGTCATGTCTTCTCAAGATGAATATTGAGATGCATTTCGCCTATCCGCTGTAATCAATTTAACTCTAGGAGCCACTACACAATCATTCACACATCAGTGGCTGCATTACACCCCCACCCCCGCCCCCCCCCCCCCTCCCTGCAGCGCAACTTCTCTAGAATAGGCGCTCCTCAATCCTTGTCAGAGCTCCTCAGCCTAGATTAAACCTCATCTATTTCCTTCCGCAATCAATTCCTCCTCTCAGCGCTCCTCCATCCAATTCCACTCTGTTGACCCCCCTACACACCCTCTTCAGCCCGGGATGGGAGCTCTTCAATTCCCACCGGTGCTCCTATGATCCATTCCACACTCCTTACCCCACCCCTTTCTGGCGCACCTCCTCTGGGATAAGCACTCCTCAATCCCATCGGTGCTCCGCTGCCTGGATGGGCTCTGCTCTATATCATTCCGTACTCATTACCCCACACTCTTTCGGCACTCCCCAATTTCATTCCACACGCCTACACCCTCCTCTTTCGGCTCTCCTCAATTTCATTCCGCACTCCTTAACCCCTCCTCTTTCAGTGCTCCTCAGCTTAAACTTGACCCTCTTCTTTTTCATTCCGCACTTCTCCAACACCTTTTGTGGTACTCCGCTTTTCCACACAACACTCCCCGGTTGGCACTCCTTGTTTCCACTGGTAGTTGTTCCCATTTTTCATCCAAATGTATCATATTGCCTCTCATACCCCCATTTAGGTTCGCAGCTTGCTAACATCTCATTACACCTGAGTTAGATATCACAAATCGAGCCAAACAACATTCGAATTCCATTTCATCCACTTGCCAGGAAGCAATAATCAGCAAATACAAGGAGTGCCTCCAGCATCTTTGCACCGTTGATGAATTGTGTGTTCCTGCTTTCGTTTGCCCTGATGAGATGGGAGATCGAGTGAATGACATTGACACCATGTTTGATTAATATTTTTGGTTCACTTAGTTGGGTTATTGTTTCGGTGTACCTGGGTTTATGTTTGAATCTCTCGCCTTTTTCTTTCGTTTTCTTAATGTAGCGAGGTACAAAATACAATGTCGAAGAACATGACAGCTAGTATGATTCAGAATTGATAATGAACAATAATCCATGCATTAGATTTGCTGTTGAGGGAAGTAGATTGCTCATGTACATCTGAAGAGTCTCAGATAACACCTGCAGTCCTCTGGATCAATATCCATAAGAACCCAGGCATCTCTCCGAGTTTGTTTGTGATTCCCACGTTGGTTCGGCAACACTCTCAGGTGCACCCAATGTTCTCTCCGGTGCTCCGATGTGCTCCCAAACTTATCGCAATCACTCCCATCATACTTCTGTATCAGACATCAGAGATTCCAGTTACTCCTGTACCTGTCGTCAGAGCTCCCAGTTACTCTGAAGGCCGGCCAGAATACCCTCCTAGGGTCTGATACTCTCCTGAAATTGATGCTTCTAATTTTACACTCCACATCCTCTCAGACACTCCTGGAGTCTTCCAGAGACTAAAATACATTTTGGTGATGTGAAAATGACGATGGAGTGAACTCAGACATACACTGCCAGGCAGTGATCGAGCAAGTTTCGAAATGCACTTGGAGGCCATGATGGTGCGAACTTGGAGGCCATGGTTGTGCGAACATGGAGGCCTTAATCGAGTGAATTTGCAGATACACTCGGAGGCCATAATGGAGCGAGTTTGAAGATGCAGTGGGAGGCAGTAATCGAGCGAGTTTGGAGATGCACTGGGTGGCCATAATCAAGCGAGTTTGGAGATACACTTGGAGGCTGTGATCGAGCGTACTTGGAGGCCGTAATTGAGCGAGTTTGAACTGGTACATGAGGCGGTCAATGGACTGCGCATTGGGTGCTGAGACTCTATTTATCAGTTTGTTAACTCGCAACTGTGGGAATGTGACAAGCTGACTTTACCTCTGAACTCTCATGGAGAGCAGGCTGATGGTGGTAAATCATGTAGGGAGGCTTGCTGGAAGCTGAAGCTACCTTGAGGGGTCAACTCGTATCATGAGAATGGAGTGAAGACAATCAATCTTGGATCCTCGGTTTATGCTGTGCCTGGTGTATGCTGTACTCGGTGTATGCTGTGCTCGGTATATGCTATACTCGGTGTATGCTGTACTTGGGGTATGCTGTATCCAGTGGATGCTGTACCTGGTGTCAACTCATGATCATGACATGGAGAGATAGAGACAGATAACGAAACTTTGTGTTCTGAAATGATGTTTGAGTTGTGGATGAGAAAGAGAGAGATGGGGGATAAAGATGACAACGATGTGAAGATTACAAGCAGATATGAGAAATCCGGAGTACAACCTTCCTCATTGGGTTGGAAAGAGCTGGTATCAGTGTAATTGCACACTGGATCGATACTCATACCTACCGTATCAGGGATGGTAAATTGACTCGCACGCAGAATTTTCTCAAGTCCCAGTTTCTCTGGATGATTTCACCGATCTCCTCGCATCTCTCTCTTTCTCGTCCTCAAGTCTACCATTGCCTGAGAACACCATGTGAAGTCATTGCTCTCGATCTCTCTATGCCATGATCATATGTTAACACCTAATGCAGCATACACCGAATACAGCATACACCGAGTACAGCATACACTGGGTACAGCATACACCGAGTACAGCATACACTGAGTACTACATACACCACGTACTGTATCATCCCAGAATCAACTGTCTCTCGCTCCCAGCCAGTCTGTCATCTCTTGGCAGACCATGTTGCACACAATTCTCGAAATTTCCACAATTACAAGTTAACCAATGAATTGAGTCTCAGCTCCCACCATGCTTCTCTCCCGAACTACCGCCTCCATATTTGCCGCCCCCAAGTACTCCTCCAGTCTCGCTCAATCACGGCCTCCAAGCGCATCTCTAAACTCGCTCGATTATAGTCTGCAAGTGTATCTTTACACTCTCTCAATTATGGCCTCCTTGTTCCCATGATCACGGCCTCCAAGTGCATCTCCCAACTCGCTCGATCACAGCCTCCAAGTGTAACTCTGATCTCGCACGATTACGGCCTCTAAGTGTATCTCCAAACTTGCAACATTACAGCCTTCAAGTATATCTACAAACTCGCTCGATTACGGCCTCCAAACTCGTTTGATCACGGCCTCCAAGTGTACTCCACACTCTCTCAATTACGGCCTACAAGTTCGCACAATCACGGCCTCCAATTGCATCTCCAAACTGGCTCGATCACCGCCTCCAAGTGTATCTCTAAAGTCACAAGATTACGGCCTCCAAGTTCACATGATCACAGCCTCCAAGTGCATCTCCAAACTCGCTCAATCACAGCCTCCAAGTACATCTTTAAGCAGCAACGGCAGGATACGGAGATACAGGGGTAACGGAGGTGGAAAGAGTTATGGGGAGTATATATTCGGCAGACACTGGAGTAGATAGATGTTATCTCATTTCCATCTCATCTTATTATACAATGAAAATATACACTCTATCTTTCCCAACTTTTGATCTCACTCACTCTGTCTGCGATTTCGTGGTACCACTCAATTGCTTGGATGCTCAACGCCGGGTAGTATCATATCCTCTCACCTGATTCATACACTCCTCGAACCAGAACCACTCTTTCTCATGGATTCCGTTTGGATGTCGCGTGAGGTGCGGCGGAGTGTTGATGGTGGGCTCTCTGCCTTCTAGCTCCATCGTTGCACCACAACGGCCTCCAAGTGGTGCATCTCTAAAAGTTCTCTCAATGGACGTGTCCAGGTGCTCCTCTGATTATGCTTGAGTACCATCTGCGGCCAGATTGACCGTATATATATATACAGAGAGACTTAAATACTGCATGCTATATTATGATGCAGTGAATCTTGTTACTGTAACAAAGATGAATATGATAAGAAGATATGCCTTGTGCTTATGTAAGAACCACTGCTGTGAGAATACAGCATCAAGTTTCCCGCAGAGTTGCACAGGGGTCTCAGCTGCTTTCAAAGTATCCTGCAGCACTGCACAGCAGTCTCAGCTTCTCTCGAAGTGTCTGGCAGATCTGTGCAGAGGTTTCAAGAGCTCCAAGATTTGACTATTCTATAAGTCAAATCTCGTAGCATCCTGAATGCACCTCATTCACTGCAGGTTCTTCCAGGAGCATCTGGAAATTCTCTTGCAGAGTCTGAGAGTACTTTGCTTAGCTCCAGGGGGGTCTGGAAGCATCTGGAAGTACTTAGAAGCACTGGTGCGATTGCACAGAGTGTCTGGGAGGATTGCATGGGGCTTCCAGGCCGAATTACATTGTGCGGATGGTGCATCTCTGAATTCACTCGATCTCAGACTCACATTGCATCTCCAAACTTGCTCAATCACACCCTCCAAAGTATATTTCCAAACTTGCTTGATCATGGCCTCCCAGTGGATCTCTAACTTCACTCAATCTCGGCCTCCAGATGCATATCCACCCTCGCTCAATCATGGCCTCCCACTGTATCTCTCAGTTCAATCGATCTTGGTCTCTGATTGCATCTCCAATCCAACTCTGTCACTGCCTCCCAGTGCATCTCTGAGTTCACTCAATCTCGGTCTCCAATTGCATCTCCAACCTCGCTCCATCACGGCCTCCCAGTCCATCTCTGAGTGCACTTAATCTTGCTCTCCAAATGCATCTCCAAACTCGGTGGACTACGCCTCCAAGTACCTTGTTAAGGAGTAATGGGGAGTATATATTCTGGAGACCCTGGGGTAGGTAGACATTATCTCATTTTCATCTCATCTTATCATACAACTACAATACACACTGTACCTTTCATTACTATTTGTCTCACTCACTGTTTCTGGGATTTCCTTGAACCATGCAATTGTGTGGATTCCCACGGCCGGGTAGTGTCCTATCTGGTCACCTTCTTTCTATGCTCCTGGAGCTAGAACCGCTCTTTCTGAAGAATTCCGTTGGGATGTTGCGAAAGGTGTGGTGCAATGTTGATGGTACGTCTTCCACCTTCTATCGCTGTCATTTCACTGCAACAGGCTCCAAGTGGTTCATTTCTAGGTTCTCTCAATGGGTGTCTCCAGGTGCTCCTTCTATTATGCTCAACTACCATCTGTGGCCAGATTGACTGTATGTGTATATATAGAGATACTTAATTAATGCATGCCATATTACCAGGTAGCAAATCTTGTGCCTCTAACAAAGACGAATATGGTAGACGAAATGTGTTGTACTTATGGAACTCTAAGGACAACTGCCATGGGAATATGGCACCAAGTCTCCTGCAGAGCTGCTCTTGAAGTCTCCCACAGACCTGCGCAGAAGTCTTCACTGCTCCAAAAGTTGACTATCCTACCAGTTAAATTTTGTAGTATTCTGAATGCACCTCCATAACCGCAGAAGCTTTCAGAAGCACCAGAGAATGCTCTTGCAGAGTCTCAGAGCTCTATCCTTAGCTCTAGGGGGGCCTGGAAGCATTTGGATATACTTAAAACAACTGGTGAGGTCGACCAGAGTGTGTAGGAGGTTTGTGTATGGCTTCTGGACTGATTTACATATTGCTGGTAATCATTTCTGAGATTCTGCAAGCTACTTCTGGGTATCTTTCAATCCGATGCTATCTCCTTGTCCATCCAGGAGATTTTGTACTACTTGGTCATCCATGCGTGTCACCAAAACCACGCGGTCTTGCTGTTTCGATTTGTATATTTCAGCAGATCAAGGGTGTCAACCACTTCCAATTATCAGCATCGATTTCAGAGTGGATAGCATTTGGGGTCACTACTATGATCAGTTCAATACCTAGATACTTAACTGTTGTTGCTGCTGCTGCTGCATATGGTGTTATCGAATCGGTTGTAATACAGGTTTGTTCTTCACAATTGCATGGATCCTCTAGATTGGTGGGAGCTAGTGTTAGCAATGGTTCCAACCCGCTAGAAGGGTTCCCGGTTAGGATTGGAACTGGAACTGAACCATTGCAACGGTTTTACCACATGAACAACCCGGACTGTTCCATCTGGGCCAGGTTCCTCCTTAAAACCCAGCCTTTGCAAGCCCAGATTTTTCGCTCCAATTAAGTATTTGAGTAATGATCGTATTGTAACATGACCAATACGTAGATTGTGCTGTTTTGGCTACTCTTTCACCTCCCGCTGAGAGATATGCGATGTGACCAATATACATAGCATCGCTTTCAAAAACCAGCGTATTTCGCTTACCATTTGCCCATATTTCACAGGTACTCAACGAATATCAGTCGAATCGCAAATCTGAAAGAGGGAGGTGAAAGAGCAGCTACAACTGCACAATCTATGTGTTGATTATGTTACAATACGATCAGAACTCAAATACTTAATTGGAACGAAAGCTGTAGGAACTGTCTAGTTGGAACCGCCATCCGGTTCTAACCCAGCCAAAAACCCCCAGTTTTATGACTGCTTCCGGTTACAACCCGCGAAGACAAAGCAGGTCGGGTTGCTGGACATGTCTGGAACTGAACCGAACTGATTTTCCGGTCGAAACCCTGACCGCTGGCGGGTTACCCCGACCCATTGCCAACACTACTGGGAGGCAAACTACATCATTATACCTACCTCGTCCCCTGTTGTCCAAACACTGGGTCATGAAGATCCAAACCTCTACCTCCTGTAGCAGAATTGGTCTAGTGTAAATTCAGAGGGAAGTTGACAGTCGATTGTTCCTGAACATAGACCTCCAAAGATTACAGTTCCAAGAAATCATCAATAACAGTTTTTATCCTATTAAATGCATTGTAAGATTTGGGTTCTAATATGTAATTTGAGGTTTCTACAAGGTCAAATCAACTGATTTGGGAAGTATTCTCACTGCCATACTTTTGCCTCAAAATAAGATGAATACTAAGGGTACTGATGATTATAAAATCAGCCGAGCTGTAACTAGATGTTGTCGCAATTATTGCCAATTTGTTCAGTTGTTTTTTTCTGTGGATTCTTAAAGTAGTAATGTAGCAAATACAATATCACAGAAGTTGCCAGGTAGAATAGTTGAATTTAGCAGATCATAGTGAATATTAATCCATGGTTTTGATTTACCATAACAGGTACTGTAATAATGACAATACATCTTGCCAGTCACAGGTATTACCTGATGGCATCGAAGTGAGGATTGCTAGGGCCACAGATAGCACTCAATCTTTTGTTGAAATATCTGCATAGGATGGGCAACATTCTTTGAGGATTCCATAATTCTCACCTACGCACTAATCAGTTTCCTATCTTATCGAAATCACATCAACGGTGCTCTCATATAATCATTAGGAATCCTAGCAACTCCAGCATCGCTTGGCAGAAATTCAATTAACTCTGGTACCGCTGACTGCTGATTTTTGTCTCATTGAACGCCAGTCTGAATCAACTTCTAGAATCTCAATCTCTCCCAAATTTGATACTTGTAAGTCTGTACTCTACTTCTTCTAATATACTCCTGGAGGCTTCCAGAAAATAAACTATAATTGGCTGTTTTTAAGAATATGCTCAGAGGAGAACTTGACACTGTTCTCAACTCAGAGGTGTACATTGAAGTGAACTTGATGGGGTACTGATGTGTGTATTGAGAGTTAACTTGGAAGCATAGAGTTAGATCTAGTCGGAGGTTGAAATTGAATACAACAGGCAGTATACTTGAGAGAATACTTGGGAGTATTCGACAGAGTATATATTGCTGTTGGGAATTGAGATTATTATATACAGCATAATATATAGTATTGAATATATATAATTGGATATGTATCTTGCTAATCTTGGTATTACCAACATCTGTGGCATTGTATAATACCACATGTTAAATACATTGTGAAATAGTATCCTAGAAACAGCAACTTGTTAAGCTGTATGTTGCACAGGGCTTTTGTTTGTAGTATTGTAAACTATTTAATATCTTTTGTTGTACAACATATTTTAATTAACACCTGTAAAAAATTTAGCAAATCCAATTATCCAAAGTTGCTAACTGAATTTATAGTATAAAGTAGTTAAAAAATAGTATCGTATCCTTTTTATAATATACTGTATTATTTATTCCAGCCTTGTATCTTTTCTCCTGTCACTTCAGTTAATAATTTTTTTAATATCTAGTTTCAAAATCTTCTTAGGGTATAAAAACTCATATAATTTAACTTTAGATCTGTTACATTAAATTTATTTTTGTTCACTGTTAGTAAGTAAAGTAAATATAATAAATTTTATCCTTTATAACATGCTCTGAACTTGATTAAATACCTATCCCATGTAGATATAAATAATTTGTTATATCTGCATGGGTTGCATACAATATTGAACTGTATATATTTTACTTACAGAGTACAGAACTGGAATGCTACTCGAATTCAGCTCTACTTGAATGCCAAGACAGCATCACCAATACTTTTATTTTTTTATAGCACTACTACAACTTATTTATAAAACTCAACTGGTTATGAAAAATCATACCTGGTCTTTGTGACATTCCCGCCCAAAAGTATGTCACAAGAATCAGAGCTTGTGGAGTTATTGTGATTTGGTGTTTTCAGGCGATTTTGATGTGGTGACAGGGGTCTTGTTTGGCATATTCGAGTACAGCCCCATTCGAGTACACCCCAGTTCTCTACCTACAGTGTCTGCGCCCCAGTAACTCTAACCGGTTTTATAGGCGTGCAAAATCTGACGAGTAGGTACTCTTGCGCCTCTGTTGTGTCCCGTGGTCGGTACCATGTATCCCTAATCTCGCTCGGCAATATGGCACCTACAGTATAACATCTCGTCTCCTTCCAGATTACTCTAAATAACTTCCTAATAGCAACTGCAGAGCACCACGAATCTCATCTGGAGGGTTACTTGATTTTTCGTGGGCACCGGGACCCTTCCAATTTGGTACTCGCTACCCCGGATTTAACTATTGTTTATGCTAGCTGTGCTTAACCGATGGCGAGAAAGGCCCGACAAAGAATAAGTTACGGTACTGAAGTTCAAATGATGACAGAGAAAGCCGGGACACATTAGCTGACAAGAAGTATTCCATGTAGTCCTGCCACTAGCGAATTCCCCTGGTGGCCATCGTTTAGGTGTGAACAGCCTAGCTGTGGACTCGAAAGGAATTCTGTAAGTCTAAAACTGATATCATGTTGCATGTCATCGTATAGAAATCGCATATAGAGCAACGCTGATAACCTGGGCAATAAATATGTAGGTACTCGGCGGGCAGGGATGGCGTAATATGTTCATGGGATCTTGGTGTCGACATTGCAAAGCGGAGGACATATTGCGAGTCCAATCCTCTGCCTGCTCCTCCTCCAACCTCCTTTCGCGATCAGATCCAGGCCCACACGCACTGGGTGAATGACATTGTTCTTTGCAATTCGAATGAAGCAATTGTCTCCTGTTCTTCCGACCTTACTGTGAAGCTCTGGAAACCCCATTCTGGAAGTCAACAAGCCGATACCATTGGCGTACACAGTGATTATGTAAAATGCCTCGCTACTCCAAGCGTACACTCGGATTGGGTAGCAAGTGGGGGGCTGGATAGAAAGATCAAATTCTGGGATCTGAATGGAGGTGGCGAAAAGTTACAAATTGACGTCGGAGAAGAGGGCAACAATCCCAAAGGATCGATTTACTCGCTGAGTATCGGTGGAGAAGGAGCAATTCTTGCCAGTGGTGGACCAGAGAGTGTGGTGCGAGTATGGGACCCAAGATCAGGAAAGCGCATTACTAAGTTCGTTGGCCACACTGATAACGTCCGGTCTATTTTGGTCAGCGAACAAGGCAGTATGGTTCTGACGGCGTCGTCCGACACAACTATCAAGCTCTGGAGCCTTACGGCAGGGCGTTGCCTTCACACACTTAGTATGCACAATGACAGTGTCTGGTCATTGCATTCTTTGCACCCCGGTCTGGAGATATTCCATTCCAGCGATCGCTCCGGATTGGTAGCAAAGACAGATGTACGCAATGTTGCCGAGATTGAAGATGGAATATGTGTTGCTGTTTGTCAAGAGAAGGGAGGCATCAACAAAGTAATTGCAGCTTGTGACTACCTATGGACTGCAACCTCCAGTTCTAATATCAACCGTTGGGTGGGTGTTGACACTAGTCCAGACGTAATTAGGGACATCCGGAGACCGGGATTAGCCTCACCTGTGAGCTCTCGCCCTCGTGTTCCATACACAGCTTCTCCTGGACTTGGACCAGGTGCTTCAGCTTCGCTTCCAATACGAAGTACGATTCCAGTCAGTTCACTTCTGCGGATGTCAACATCGTCATCTTTTCCTACGAATGTGCGAGACCCTGATACTGTCACTGTATACTCGGTTGCAAGTGCTAGGCAGGCATCCATAACGGAAACCTTGATGGATGGCGATTCCGGAACCACGATACCACTGAATGACCTCCCCGACGAAACTGTCGAGGGCCAACGTGGGCTGTTGAAACACTTTCTCCTCAACGATAGACGAAGGGTGTTGACTGTTGACACTGCCGGGGAGGTTGTGATGTGGGACCTTCTAAGTTGTATACCAATAAAGTCGTTTGGTGAGAGACATTTGGAAGACGTTGCTATGGAGGTCAATACTATGGATAGCATCGCCAACTGGTGCCAGGTAGACATCCGCACTGGCAAATTAGCTTGTGTCTTGGAGGAGAACTGTTGTTTTGATGCTGAAGTGTATGCGGACGAGGCAGATATAAAAGAAAAACTTGAGTTTAAGGATGACCAGAGAAGTATGTTCCACACCCCCATCTACCTGGACATGGCTGACAGCTAGAAGTCAACATGGGCAAGTGGGTATTGCGCTATCTTTTTAGCAACCTTATTAGCGAAGAGTTGCGCCGTGATGAGGAGTACCGGAACATACTTGAGAGGCAACATTGGGACCGGGAGCGCTTGCAGAAGGAGAACGTATTAACACTTCCACTGACTATCAGCATGACAGATGTGGGGGGCAGCCCAGTGACCACGCCCATAATCAAGCCGACAGTTGATGCATATAGCCTTTTTCCGCAAACACCAGGGTTAGGCATCGCCATCGCCACCCCGAATGCCACATTCATCACAACGCCGTGGGACGATAGTACTAACAGATCCGGATCATCAATGGATAGGCAGAGTGGTGATTACTTCTCCGCTGGTAGCGGCGTATACAACGGACTGCTGAAGAATGGTGGTACAACACTGGTAGAAACAAATGAAGACTCACTAGGAACTCCTAATACTGAGAAGGAAAAAGAAGAGAAAGATTCTTCTCTTTTTGGTACCTTGAAGTGGCGCTCATTTGGATCCAAGAAGCTCGGACGTTCGGTCTCGACGGATATGGGCTCCAAATCGCCATTACCCACCACAGATGAGAAATTTGTAGAGCAAGCAGTGCTTGAAGAACCCTCTGATAAACCTGACCGCTTTGCGGAGACGCTCGCAGGCGTAATACAAAGAATACGCATGGTGTATGATATGCAAGGTCGCGAAGTACCAGGAGAACCTGTGAAGTCCGCCATTTCACCGAGTCTTCCCCAGGAAACACCAGTACTCAAACCCCCGCGTAATACTACTATAATAGTTCAAGAGGACAAACCCGATTCCGGTGGTGTTGCAGATCTCTATAGAGGGACGGTTGAATGTGTTGGAGAGGACGCAGACTTACTGGAAAGAGTTGCGCCAGCATGGTTGGGAGAATTATTACTACTAAACCATGTTCCATTTAAGGAAACTATGAAAGTCAGCTTTGTGTTGATCCCGTGGCAGGAAGAGCTACCAGTTCTCTCTAGTGAATCTGGAAGGTGCGTTTCTGAAATACATATCATGAATGAACTAGATCTGATAATCAACAGTGAGAGAAAGAACTCGAGATTAAATGCAAACCGCATGTTGCGTGCAAAGAAGATTATGGGATATGTCGCAGAACATCTACAGCCCCCTTTTATGTCGACGTCGTTTTGTCCTGAAACCAAAGAAGGCAAGGAGCCTCTTAGGTCGGAAGATTGGTTGGAACTTGTGTGTAATAGTCAGGTACCACCAGGATTTTCCGATTGCCTGGCTCGCGTCTGATATTGAGTTGCAGGTTATTGCCCCGACCATGACGCTGGCAACAATGAGATCTTACATTTGGAAGATGGGTGGGGATGTGGTGTTGTACTACCGGAAGAAGGATCTTCGGACAACACCTGCGGTTGAGACAAAGTTGTTGGATGGCTTCAATGCAAGCAGTGGTGGCACCGACGGTGACAAGTTATCTAATGGAAGCACATTTGAACAAAACGACCAGGTAGTTACAGTCTAGGGGTTTACTTCAATCATTTAACACTGGTCTCGTTTCTGTACAGCTAACTCTGCTTTTTGGGCTGGCTATCCCTTAGGGGTACGGTCAACAAGATTTTAGAAAGTTTGCGCTATGGGTCTGAATCTAAATCTCCACTTCGTTACGCGGATTTTTTTATTTGGACCTAAAACTTTGCAAGTGGTCTAGTCCCAAATACCACTTTTGTAGATGACAGTTCTATTTACAACTCCACAGCAAAATGGGTTAAAGTTCTGGGGGAAAGACAGCTACTCTGTTATCCAGGCTGCCGGGTGAATAACAGTTCAGAAAATCCTCTTCGGATGTAAAGGCAAGTACAGGCACGTACTACCGCGTACCGCCTTGGATGGGAAATGGGACGATACATTGCAAACGTGAATCAGTTTGAGTAAAGGTAGAGGAGTAGCAGTAAGATAATGAGCCGACAATGCTGACCACTCCGCTACGCGAAGACAATTATCTTAAGTTCTTAAAGTAGAGCTGCATAGAAGTGTTAGTGGTGAAAGTAATCGTCCAGATATCCATTCCATCTCCCCAGCAAACATACGCTCATCTCCAGTTTGGCAGATAAAAATGGACAAAGCTCATAGTGCCAAATTTGGAGCGCACACCTGTTAGCATAAACCATGTAAATAACGTACACCAGCATATCATGCCATACCACTACATACCATTGCGTACTCCCATAGTTGCATTCATGGAGGTGAAATTATGTCCTGCGCACAAACAACCCGCAGTCGCGCAAAAAGACTGTCATACTGCCTTGTCCACACACCTCCGACAACCACTTTTTAGTTTTGCGAAGACCCATTTTATCCAATCAAGCACCTCATGGATACAGCCCAGGCGCCATATTAGGGGTGCGGGCATGCCCAGCGCCCACACCTAACAGAAATCCCGGGATTTTTTCAAAATTGCAAGTTACTCCACAACAACACAATGGAGAGAAGATCGGAGACTGAAGTATGATAGGTAACTGCAAGGCCTACATATGCAGCCAAAAATCAAGTCAAATGGACCAATTTTGAGTGTTGCATATATGGTCTACCTCCCTGATGTATGGCGTTAGTTGGGCTGATGCATAAACTCCCTAAGATGATCGTTATTCCAAACTCAGCTGGAGATGCCAGCTGAGTGTGCATGCATGCATACATGATATACTCTCAGTACTGTATTTAAGATCCCGCATGTACATGTACTGGAGAATACAAGTTTGAAGCAATGTGCACGGGTAACAAGTTATGAGCCCCATTATCGCTACTATCTAACAATATCACCATCTTTCCTATGATCTCTTTCATGATCTCCAAAAGCGTCTTAACAACTCTAAATCATGTCACTGTACCAACAGCCATATAAACAGTACTAAAACTTAACACCATCTATATATATCTCACAGTGTGTTCCATGATGAATTTGTTTACACTGACTCACAAACAAACCCAGTGGGGTGGTATTCCATAGCTCACTCAGGCCACCTAGGATCAATAGGCAGTTGACATAATCCTCATCCTCTCAGACATGAAAGCATATGCAATTGTCACAAGGAAAGATCCTAAACTGCAGCCTCTTAGTACTGATCAGAATGAAAACTACAATGGTTGAAAGACTACAGAAGCCAATAACAGCAAAATGTAATTTGGTTAGAAAGTCAAACACAAACTTCCAAGTTACTCTGGTTAATCTTTCCAGTGCTTCAATATAATTCCAGATGATCCCAGGTCCCCTTGCAGGTAAGCAAACTTCTCTCACACTCCGCAAGAGTACTAGCAGGTGCTTGTGTAAGCACGTATGGTTCTAGTGGTGCATTTGGATTGCAGGGATATTTGACTTATACAATGATCAAATGTTGGGGCAGCTGAGTCCTCACAGTAGATGTGCATGAGACATCGAGAGGAGCTGCAACCTCTGGGCAACCCTGTAGGATAATGAATATTTGGTACTATATTCTAACAGTAGTGGTTATTAGGGTTCCGTATCCACAAGCTATTTCATTTATCATATTTGTTTGCATAATGATCACAAGATTTAATATATTATAATATGGTATGTAATATCTATCGCAGTATCTGAATGTAAATGAAGACGGTTTATCTGGCTGCAGATGGAGCTCGAATGGAATGGAAGCAGCGCCTCAAGACACAATTAAGCAAGCTTGGAGTTGTGCTTCCAAACAGCTATCAGGCATAGGTGTAGATGAAGCAGAGAGATGTGACTGAGCAAGTATAAAGATGTACATCAAGGCAGATATTGAATGGACTTAGAAATAAACTTGGAGGCCACTAATATGTAGGCTTGGATATTCACTTTCAGGCAGTCATGGAGAAGATAAGAAGTTACACTTGGAAGCTGAGATCAAGTGTCCTCAGAGATATACTTGGAGGCCATGTTCCAACCAGTAAAGAGTGGCACTTGGCAGCCACCATTATATGGACTTGGAGGATGTAATTGCGGAAGTTTGGAAATATACTGGAAGGGTACTCTCATGTACACTCAGACGTGCACTTGGAGGCCCTAATGGAGCACATTTGGCAAGCCACTTAGAGACCATAATCGTGCAGACTTGGAGGCCAAAATCTACATCAGCACAAGGTACATCAGTCTGGATTCCACACACAATCTGCCCAGACACACCTGTCAACTGCACCAGTACTGCTTAGTACTTCAAAATGTTTCCCGGCCCCTGGAGCTAAGCAAAGTGCTCTCAGGATTTACAGAAGCAATCTCGGGTGCTTCTGAACGCACCTGTAGTTATGGAGATGCATTTAGGATACTCCTAGTATGATACTCATAGTTTAGAGCAGCTGAAACTTTTGTGCAGGTCTGGAGGAGACTTCGAGAGCAGCTGAGATCTTTGTGCAGCTCTGCGAGAGACTTGGTGCCCTATTTTCACAGCAGCGGTTCGTAGAGTTCCATAACCACAACAGATTTTGTCTATCATATTTATCATTGTAACAGACACAAGATTCAATACATCATAATATGGCATGTATCATCGCAGTGACTATATATATACAGGTGGTCAATTTGACTGCAGACAACTCTCGAGTATAATCAGAGAAGCACCTGGAGACGCTGATTGCGAGAATATAGAGATGCACATTGAGGCCATTGTGGCAAGAAAATCTGTTTCTCAGCTCCACCGTCATTCAATTTGACAGGGGGTATTTGGTGGGGGGCATATGGTAATACAGAAATGCAGTAAGCGCACAGAGATACAGGGATACTGTAGAAGGACCGTGCAACTGGGAGTATGTAGACATCAGCTCATTATGCCAAATACACAGTCTAACTTTCTCAGATCTTGGTCCCACCCACTCTTGCTGAGGTTTCATAGATACACACAATTTGTGTGGTTTCTCACACGCTCTTGCTGAGACTTCATAGATCCATGCGAGGTGTGTGGTTCCTCATGGCAGGGTACCCCTTCCTATCATCTCACAGTCTGCCTATACTTCTCCCTGCACAAGAATCAAAGTTTCTCACCCATTCCCTTTGGATGGTATGAGTGCTCCGCCATTTTGCCCCACCCTGATTGTGGGAACTAAGAGATGTAGTTGGAGGCCATAGTCCAGCAAGATTGGAGATTCACTTGGAGGCTGGGATTCACCAAGTTTGGAGATGCACTTTGAGGCCAGGTTGATTCGAAATTGGAGGGATATTTGGAGGTGGTGGAGCTTAAGGTACTCGATCCGGAGCCGGTCTATCTGGAGGTGGTCAGTCTAGTGGCGGTCAATCCAGATGCAGTCAATATAAAGACAGGGAATCAGTAGGAGGTCAATCTGTAGGTGGTCAATCTGGACGTGGTTAATCAGTTGGCGGTCAATCTGTAGGTGGTTAATCTGGAGGCGGTCAATCAGTAGGCGGTTAATCTATAGGCGGAAAATCTGGAGGCGGTCAATCTGGAGGCGGTCAATCTGTTGCCGGTCAATCTTGAGGCGGTCAATATGATGGCGGTCAATCCAGTGGCAGTCTATCTGGATGCAGTCAATCAGTTGGCAGTGAAGCAGTTGGCGGTCAATCAGTAGGCAGTCAATCAGTAAGCGGTCAATCTGGAGTCTGTCTATCAGTAGGCAGTCAATCTGTAGACGATCAATCTGGAGGTGGTCAATCTGCAGCCGGTCAAGCTCCAGGCGATGAATCAGGAGGCAGACAATCGGGAGGCAGTCATTCGGAAGAAAGTCGATGTGGAGGGCGTTGCAATCAGAGTTGAGACACAGTACATCAGTTCACTCGTAATTGTGGGAATGTCGAGAAATGACAACAACACACTCAGCGAAGAGATGAGAGGTAAGAGATTTGATGTGAGCTGGAGACAGTTGATGTTGGAATAATGCAGTACTCGGTGTATACTGTACTCAGTAATAACTAATGATCATGGTGTGGAGAGATAGAGAGGGATGACTTAACATTGTGTGTGTATGTAATTGTAGTGATAAGGACAAGAGAGAGAGTGATGAAAGGAGATGGGAAAGCAATATGACAAACTAGGACATAAGAGAACATTGTGTGCAAGACAATATACCATGCCTGATATCGCAGAAAAGACTCTGGATCCAGCGGGTAATAGAATCGATATGAGGTCTACAAACCCCAATCAGGGAAGTCTTACCTCTGATTCCTCTTATCCACTCAAATTCTCCCTGTTATTCCCATCTGCATCCCAAATTTTTCTTTATTGTCCACACCTCTACCATCATCGCAGAATACAAAGTTGAGTCATTCCTCTCTATATCTCCATGTTATAATCCTGAGTTAGCAAGAAGTACAGCATAGACCAAGGACAGCATCCACCCAAGATTGTATGTCTTCCCTGCATTGTCATGATTACGAGTTGACACGTGAATGTAGCTTCAGCTGCTGGTGTGTCTCCCTACCAGATCAACCACCAACATGCAGCTTTCCATGAAAGCTCACAGGTATAGTCGCCTCATCTCATTCGCATAGTTGGGAGCTAACTAACTGATGAATAGAGTTCCATCTGCACCAATCAGCCTCCCAACAACCTTTTCGAAGTTGTTCTTCACTCTTGGTCAATGATGACATCCAAGTGCATGTCGAAACTTGCTAGATCATGTCCTTGGAGTTCATCCCAACGGTCATTCGATCATGGACTGCAAGGTGGCTCAATTATGGCCTCGAAGTTCGCACGATCATAGCCTCCCAAGTGATTTTCCCAAGTTGCCCAATTACGACATCTAAGTGTATCTCTGAGTTCACTCAATTATCATTGTCCAGTGCAATTCAAATTGCTCTCAAGCACCGCCTGCAACTAGTTCAGATAACCCATGTGTCGATGGGTTACTATATAAATGCCTAGATATATAGATATATAGATACATAGATACATAGATACATCGACCCATAGATACATAGATACATCAATTCACAGTTACATAGATGACAATACCTACTTATTACAATAGTTGTAAAAATTGTTGATCAATAACATCAGCAAAATTTAAATCAGTCCGGATGCCACCCGAAACCTTTGCAGACACTCCACTCAATTTGACCGGTGGATCTAAGTACAACCTGATGTTCCGAAGCCCCCTTGGAGCTATGCACAGTGCTTTCGGACTCTGCCAGAGCATTTCCAGATGCTCCTGAACACAGCTGCAGTTATGGACGTGCATTGAGGATGCTATTAGATTTGACATATAGGGGAGACATATTTTGGAGCAGCAGAGAGCTCTGCACAGGTCTGTAGGGGACTTTGGGAGCAGATGAGACCACTGCCGAGACTGCACCAGAAGCTCTGTGGGAGACTTGGTGCCCGACTCACACAGCAGTGGTTCCTAGAGTTCGATAAACACAGGGTCTTTTGTCTATTATATTTGTCATTGTAACAGTCACAAGAATTGCTACACCATAACATGACATGCATTCAGTGAGTCTTTGAACATGTATACATACAGTCCATCTGGCTGAGGATGGTTGTCGAGCTTAATCAGAAGAGCAGTGGGAGACACCCATTGAGAGAACATAGAAATGCACCACGCAGAGGCCATTGTGTTGAAACAACAGAGCTAGGAGGCAGAGAGCCCACCATCAACACTCCACTACACCTCGCACGACAACGAAATGGAATTCTGGAGACAGAGCGGTTCTCGCTCAAGGAGTGTTGGAATAGGGTAAGAAGATGATATGATACTAACTGGCTGTTAGGATCCACAAAATCTCGGGAACATCGAGTGAGACCAAATCTTTGCAAAGATTGAGTGTGTATTTTCAGTATATCATAGGATGAGATGACAATGAGATAAAGTCTATATACCCCGGAGTTTCCCGAATATATACTCCCTGTCATTCAGTCCACCTTCGTTACCCCTGAATGTCTCTACACCGGCTGTGACTTGTTAAAAATATACTTTGAGGCCGTGACCACACGAGATTGGAGATGCACTTGGTGGCCATGAATATGTGAACTTGGGGGCCATAATCGAGCGAGTTTGGACATGCACTTGGATGCCATAATGAATTGAGAATGGAAGATTACATGAAGGTGGTTAATCTGGAAGCGGTAGATCCAGAAGGTGAGGTGATGGCAGATACAACTCTATTTATTAGTTAACTAGTAATTGTGGGAATGTAGAGTGTTGAGTACGATATAGTTACCCAAGACATAAGCAATAGGCGATGAGATACTGGCTGTATCAGCAGAACGAATTTTAGTCACAGGGAGCCTCCAGGAGTGTGTGAGAGAAGGCTGTGTGAAAACTTAAAAAGCGTTGATTTCAGGAGAAAATCAGACCATAGGAGGGCACTCTGGCCGGCCTTCAAAGTAACTGGGATCTCTGATGACTGGTATAGGAGCACCATGGGAGTGGTTCTGAAAAGTTTGGGAGCACCTGGGACTGTTGCCCAACCAATACAGGAATCCCAAACTAACTCTGAGAGATCCCTGGGTTCTTATGCGTATTCATTCAATGGACTGCAGGAGTTATCTAAGATTCTCCTGATGTACCCCAAGTAATAAGAATACCCTCCAGGTACGATGCATAGATTATTGTTCATTATCAACTTCTAAATCATACTATAGTACTCAGCATCTCATTCAGCATTCTGATTTTTGCATTGCTACATTAAGGAGAACCACAGAACATAGGGAGTGATTGAAAAATACAAGCAGGGCAAACTGAAACAATAACCTGACTAAGCAATCGGAATGATATCAATCAAACATAGGCACAATGTCATCCACTAAATCTCCCATCTTATCAGGGCCAATAAATGCAGACACATACAATTCATCAATTGGGCATAGAAGCTTGAGACGCTCCTGGTATTTCCAAATAAGTCGAGCATGGCGAGTGGTTGAAATTGAATTCCAATGTTGTTTTGCTTCATTTGTGATATCTCAATGGTTGGAATTGAGACATTAGCTTGCAGTGAATCAAAACAGGGTTTGAAAGGCAATATGATGAATTCGGAGGAAAAAGCAGTGCGCCACCAGGAAAAGAGGAGTGCCTGATGTGGAGACCATGGTGGGCAAGGGGAGTGCTCATGTTGATGGAGGAGGGCGGAATGTAATTGAGCGGAGCAAAGCCAGGCGAAGGAGCACCGATGGGGGTTGAGGAGCGCTGATCCAGGGGAGCAGCCACCCATGCTGAGCATTGCAAAATGGGGAGGGAGGTAAAGTGTCTGGAATAAAACAGAGCAGCTCAAAATCGAGGTCGGAGCGAGGATTGAAGAGCGCTGAATGATATATTGAAGAGGCAATCCAGACTGAGGAGTGCTGACGGGGATAATGGTGCGCATATTCAAGCGGAGGAGCACCATTGGGGAGGGGGAGGGAGGTACAAAGTAGCCTACCATGTGTAATTGATGAGTAGTGAAGTGGCTTCTGCAGTAATACAATCAAATCACTGTGGAATGGTAAAATTTACCTTGATATTCATCTTGAGAAAACAACACTGTAACCTTCTTTCCAGTGGCATACTCAGACAATGCACAATGAATAGCTGGGATCACCAGTGCTAATGTCTGCAGTGGGAGAGGTTGAAAGAACTGCGATGTGGTGCGTTGTTGCCAGAAGGTATTGGGGGTGGAGAATGACTGATGGTACATTAATTCAAGGACTGCCATCCACGTGAACCATGATTTCTTATCATCAACGACCTTCGAGAGATAGGCATCATCAAACAGGAGTTTCCTAACTTGGATTCGAAGCATGGTGTCTGATCCTAAATCTGACCGGTAACTACGGACAGTAGTTCGACGAGCTCCATCTGTGAAACGCCCTCAAATGGTACTAATCTTTAGTTTTGACAATGTATAGTTCTGGGGTTTCGTATTAGTATAAGTCCAATCGAGGAGCAGCAAACAAAATACACACTTTTATCTTCTCGGCTTTGCGGATTGATTTTGAAAGATGGATCAATGGGCAATTGACACACAGATGGTGTACCAACAAGAGCACCTGCTAATGGCTGCTGACAATCCTGGGTTTGAATCATGAGTTTCCAAGATTCATGAACCATGAAGTACTTCTCATCGGAAATGATTGGCAAGGGAGTCTTTGCGAATACGATTGCATCTATGAACTGTTTCGCTTCCCCATAAGTTGCCTTTTGGTGTTGAGAAATATTGTAATCTCCACTGGCCTTTGGTTGAGGAATATGCAGGTCTCCATCAGCCTTGGGAAGTGGGAGCGCCTGGGCTGGTACAACATCTGACTTGCGTACTGTGTTGATGGTTGACTTTTGGAATTTGAGTAACAGTGGTGCTATGGCCCTGGGCGGATGTCACAGGTTTGGTATTGCAGTGCGTGCAAGGACAGTCTCCGCACGGCTCCGTTTCTTTGGCTGTGAAACCCTTGTAGTTTGTATTATCTCATCATTGCGAACCTGGTGTAGATGTATGAACCTCCTGCGGGTTGTCCAAATTGTCTTCTTTGATATCCAAAGACAAGGTGGACTCTCAAGGGTCTTCACTGTCATTCCCGCTGATCTCCCGATCGGTATCGTCATCATTCTGCTTCATTAGAAGAATTATAGCGTAGACACTAGCAATTTCCAACACTATACTCGAAGGCTAGGTTGGAAGTTCAACCATTTGATTTGCAATGAAGATACGCTGTCTTCTTTAATGCACGTGCAAGTACTCTCTCAAGGTGGGCTTCTTGATTCATCTGTGAATAGTGATTCCTCACCTGGCTAGCCGTAGGTTCCATGTTGATGACGATGAGGTGAAGTTGGAAAATGTAGACCAAAGAATATATGGGTAAAGATAGTATGAAGTTTTGCAGAATCACAGGAAAATAGGGCAACAATGTAACACTCAGTCGACGAGGATGCAATTCAATGTGTGCCTGGAAAATATGACTCTCATCTTAGGAGGATGCCATCTGAAGCGTGCCTGGAAAGAGGCTGGAAGATATGTCGGTGGTTCATATTTATATTGTCAATGCTTGTTCTTTGTTGTGATTCAGGAAGCGTCAGGTGCACAGGATTAGATGGATTCTTCATGCCCCCAATTCCCAAATGTTAACACTTGTATCCAAGTCCACTATTGATGAAAGAATTGGAGGTTGGTTTAAGCCAACATACCTAGAATTGAACCAGACACACCTGAAGATCTCAACACACCTGAAGAACTTGAGACATTAACATGGTTGTATCACTAACTAACTCTCAGGGCCGGACATATAAAATACTGGGAAATGGGTTGATCATGATTGCCCCTCCATATGACTTCACCGAAGATAGTTCATTGTGCCTATTGTTCGAGCATATGACCGGTGACAGCGTTGCACACAATTGTTCATGTGTTGAAGAATTTTGCAGAACTAGGACAGAGGATAGAGTTGGGACCTTGCTGAGAGGCAACACTTCAAGTTACATGGGTTTACACTGCGTGTGATACTGATAGTGGATAAATATGAAACTCCGAATGCAGTATACCAGTCGGATGGACACCCTATTATCATTATATTCTGTTGTGTGAGGATTCAGCAGCAAAGTTAGCGGTCCATTAGGCGATGTCGTATGCAGCACTTCGCTTCCAGCGGTCAGAGTCTGGTGAATTCAAAATATGTATGCAGTCAGTGCAGTAGCCGAGGGACTATTAGGGTTTACAAAGGGGAGATCCAACATAGAGAAAAAACAGTAAAGGTACAATGAAAATTCAGGGGTAATCAATTCGAGTCCAGTTCTGGTCAATACCAAGATTGCTAGCAAATGGGTCATAAATAGTCCCTCACTCACATTAAGATGTTGCGTATAATTATCTTGTATACCCAGAATCATTTAATCTCAAACTCATTATGAGTATCAATGCTACAATGTTGACTTAACATAAATATTGGGGTTCAAAGCAGTGTATAAGATTGATATGAATGTGTCATGAGCCTTCATCTGACAGTGGAAAGACCAATAACAGCATGGAGTTCCGGCCAATTGAGGTGCACCAAACATGGAATCGGCATGCAGGATTCAATCTAATGCAATTGCTGGGATTGCAGGCTCGCCGTACTTCGACAGTTACCTGTACTGTCAGAAACTGGATTGTCTTAACTCGAGCTTTTATCTTAATTTGTTCTTCATGCACTCTTGAGATTGGATCTTGGAGGAAATCAGATATTGTCTGTTTATGATTTGTCACAAACTTCAGGTGGGAGCCAGCCGGTCACCGATTGAGCCGCTGAGTGGAGACTGGCATTCAGATTCTATGTCTTTGAGCTCTCTTGATGGAAATCAGTTCCCACAGTCTATTTCAAGATACCAGTTTTTGGCGTCCCAAACTTACAAGTTATTCAAAAGGTAGTTATGTCTGCATTAGGAACGTTGTGAATCAAAACATGATCAAGCAAGGGTGGTATACAGGTGAGCGGGAGTTGCTGGTCATCTGCAGAGTCGCTGAACAGAAGCTGTCTTTTGAGGTCAGCTCTCTCACGCTGCAGCTCGTTTATGGAGCCTGAATGACCGCAGCTATTTAAGGATCTTGGAAATGTATAGGTCCAAACATACCTCTTAGTGGTAATCCAGGTAAGTCTGGTTACTTATTGCCCAGGGCTGTGTATCTACTGTAAGTGTGTGGAAGATACCTTTCTGCAATGGATGGGTTGACACAGAGCATGATGGCTATGGCATTTTAGCAGCAGCCTTCACATAACAATAAAGCATAGATTCAGAAATTAGCTGGGGCCGAGCGGGATGAGCTGTGCCTGCACCTAAACATTCAGTGTCTGAAAGATGGACAGTTGGTGTGTGCTGGCAGCCACAGATTCAAAGTATTCAAGATGGAAGAAAATATGCTTGGAATGGAGCAAAATGAATTATTCAAGGGCAATGCAAAGTGAGTATACACCATTCAGACACATGCCTGGAGTGGAATGACATGTCAATAATGAGTGGCAGTTTGTCAAAATTGGCCATTGAATAGAATATACGTGCGGTGTATAATCTGAGACCATTAACCTTGACAGGAGAGTGGATCTGAGGTGTGCCTGAATTGTACTACTGAGTGAGGAAATACTCAGCTGTATTCTTCAGGTAAGCATGGAATACACGATCTGTATCTTGGGATACAATACATCAACTCAATATTGCTCAGACTCTTTTTCTATCCCTGGATGATTAGTGATATACTGTGCAGGATCTGTGTCAGGAAAGTCAGGAAGTTGATAGTGATTCTCTTTTGCAATTGACTGTAAATGATTCAGCATTGTTGATTCAGTGAATATGCCGAATTGTTTCGCAATTCTAATATTCAGTTCGCCTGAAATAGACAAGTAACATATAATTTGAATCACACTTGGAGGTTCAGGTGCACCCGAAAACTCGAATCCCATTCGCTGATGTAGGTACCAGAATTCCACACTGACAATATATGATGACCAGTGACTGCAGCGTTGACAGATTCACAGAAAGTGAAATATATGGCATGGCTGAATTTGACTTAGTCGACCATGATACTGGCGCACCTGTGTTTCATCACATATTGGATCATCACAATGAGGCTATGATTCAGTTTACCAGATATCTGTTGATCATTGACTTCATCTCATATTCGTTACAATAATCAACTAACATTAAATGCAATTGAACTCTAACCAATACTCCTGGACTGTTCCCCAGCACCTTATTCTCCAAACAATTTGACAATTTTGCATCAGTTGGTGATACTGTATTGGTTGGATGTTTAAAGAGGCATACCTTGAATACACTGCCCCAATAATTATCAATCATCCTTACCATCTGATGGCACAAAGTCTCCATGCTCCATATGCTGCTTCGTATAGTCCTCCAAACACTCCAGAATGTGGTATATAATCGAAGTCGTTATGTTTGGTCGGCTCATCAGGCCATGCAGGATCCTCATTTGTGCTATTCCAGAGAGCTGGTGGAGATCACTCGCTCTGGTACCATAACCACCGGATCCAGTGTTCAATAGCCATTTGTGTGGGACTCAGTTCTGCCTGAGTCGGACAACCTGTGCAAAGGCCTGGTGCTGCTCATTCAATACTCAGAACTTCTGAGTTATTACTGCATGATTTGCTGCTGTGAGATTCAGACCTGTCTCATCAACTTAGGGTGTAGTTACGAATACAGAGGGATTCGGGAAATCTTGGAAACTAAGCTGCATTTCTTTGTGCTTATCGTTGCCCATTTCTGTATACATGTAGAAAATATCCAAATGATCTGCAAAAACCTTGGTCAGCCACCACTTCAAATGACGAAGTTGGCCAGGCAGAGGACAAAAAAGGCACCGCCTTTTGAGGAGAAAGTGCACAAGGCCAGGTGCCTGTATATCTGTCAGGTTCGTGCAGTAGCGCCTCACTTGATGCTTTATCTTTGTCAGGTTCGGGATACTCCACAGGTGTATTCATAAGCATTCGCAAAAGTCTGTCTTTCAGACATTGGAAAATTGGAGACTACACCCAAGTATTGAGTGGCCATTCCTTGTACCTTTGTTCTGAGACTTCATTCCCATCTTCGATGTCTTCCAATAGCAATGAGAAATATGCCAGTCGCCATCTATGTACCCTCCACGCTCCTGAAGCACCTTCTGAAGTTTATCTTTCCATCAGGGTGCTTAGGTAAGCTTGCTCTTCCTCAGTCCATTCGAGATCAACAAGGTGTACATTCTCCGTCAGGATTCAAATACGTGGTTTCACATTCACGAGTGTCGATTCTGACCACCTCCTGATCATCAAGGGCTTGGTAATTTGGATCATCCAGTGTGCGGCATTCTGTTAAGTGTCCTGGCCTTCAGTCCAGATGGCATGCATCAAACTCTTCACAGCGGAACACAGTGCCTTGGCAATGTGTATTTCCATCACAGTCTCATTCTCAGGATCATCAGGCACACCTGGAAACAGCCACATTGTCTGAATACACCAGTCATAGAGTGAATGGATTCCCAGTGCTGCAGTGACTTGAAGTTTGAATCCAATTCTCACAATTATTGCAATTCACCAGCACACACAGTTATTCATCTTGTACCAATGAAACTCATCAAAAATCCCAAAATTCCATGCACAGTGTGTGAGTTGGTTGTTGCTGGATGGTGTAGCTCTGGATGTTAAGATATCATAGGACACAAGGTGGATGCTGCATCCTTTTTTGGGCCCGTCAACAGTGGTGTTCAGATCCTCGTGGGTGAGATTCGCATTTTCCGTGTGCAACAAGCTAATGAGTTTGGGATCGGTTCAATATGTCATCTCTTCGATGACACTCTTGAACCTCTCTGCCCCTCAGGGGATTGTAACCAGAAGGATCGATTCAAAGGCTGATGTAAGCGCTGGATGCCCCTGCGGTGAAGTTGACTGGATCTCTGAACGGCAGTGCGGCACTTAAATCTGACTCCGCAATGGACACCACTCCTGTTCATTACCGATAATCTCGGGAAAGTTGTTATGTGGCAGATTGACCCACTATTGAAGGGTATTCCCCCACGAAGTTGACAGCGGTACCCCCATTACAACTTTTTAAGTCCGCAATAGGCATATCATTACAGCTGCCACTGAGGTGAATGTGTTGCCAAGACCCATCTCGTCCACCACCAGCGCTGCTGGCATAGCAAAATCCCTAATGTATCCCACCACCATAAACCATATTGCCCAAACCTGGTGCGCCAGGAACTTTATTCTGGGCAGGCCTGGAATTGAATACTTGAGGCATGGAATACTGTCATCGAATCATTGGCGAATCAGATGGGTATGAAGTAGCCTGCCTGCCTCATCATAACACTCGTGTTCAAATTTGTTGTTGATTGTGTTGACCACAGTATACAATACTGAACTCGCATTATCTGGATCAAGGTCTTCCTCACGATCCACTTGCTCCTGAACCACTCTTCCACCTTGGTCGGTCTTCTTTTTGTCCTGAATGATCCCCGTCAGTAGCACCGAGGTAAGTTGAGCAGATCGGCTTATACTCTGACGCTCCGGAAATTCATCACTATGTTAGTTATTCCACAGACAAGCATTTGGAACCAATAAATATGTGGAATACAATCAATTCTATTCACTCAATCAGAACTTACATTAATACTACTGTCAGTCTCTTTCCCACCTGCCTCCTCATTCACCACTCTTTGATTTTCATCAGATACCTCCGAAGTCAAGGTATACTGATTAGCGGTGTGGCATAACTAATTGTAGCCAGGCTAGCGTGGATTACCTTGGCCGGTCTAATTCTGTGGGCCGCAATATCATTCCCTGTTGCTGCCTCTATTTCTACTAAAAATAGCTTCACATTGTGTCCCAGTTTCAACTTGAAGGCATTAGAATGGGAACTGTTGGATGAAATCTGACCATATAGAGGGTCATTCATCATTTGCCCTGGTGCAAATAATCCCATATACTCTTCGTCTAATTCTTCCAGCGTCAAGTTGCATTTGAATATCGCAGTCAGGCAGTATGGTTCTTTCTGGCCACAATTGTTTTCGATGAAATCAATCAGCTTCTCCCTGCGCCTCATATATGTATACGAATCTTAGAGTTGCGTGCTGGTTGTCTGGTCATTGTTGCTGTTCGGCACTCGACAAATCACAACCGTGAAACCTGTATTTGGCAAATGTGGGTGGTTACGTCTCACTTTGTTGCCCATGTGCTCTCCTGAATCCTTGACTGGTTGCTCGTTGCCTTGCGTTGCCTTCTTCCTCGGCTCCCAAATCTCGCTTGAACATTGCTTCAAAAAGATCTCAACCCACTGTCCCCAAATCCATTAGGCATTATGAACATTTTTCAAAGGCAGCCACATCTCGAAAGTCTCCACAAAATCTGCAACCACTGACTCCCAAGGCAGGGGTCCATTTCACAGCTGTTTCAAACTGTTCTGTCCCTGTATAATGGACCGATGCTTCTTCTCCAGAAACCCAGCCTCCCATACTTTCTTCCACTTGCTGAAAGCACTAAAGTTGGGCTGCCGCATCCTTTTGGCAAATTGCGTGAAGGAGAATTCCATATGTTTCAAGCTGATTCGGGGTTTGCCTTTGGCCCCACCCAAGTATGACGAATCAGCACTCCTATAATCTGCATCGTATTCGTCATAAGAAATATATGGTGCTGGAGGAAAATTTGCAATCCCTGCAACATCTGTCCTCCGCAGGTCTGCAGCCAGCTTAAATTGTTTCATTGGGTGGCTAGTGGAGAGTCTCACAGATGCACTAAGAAGTTCTCCTGGTGCAGCAGTCGACAAGGATGTCAGCCGAATGACTGGAATGTTTTGAGAGGGTGCTGGTGGCATTTGAGTTGCGCCTGGAAATGACGGCCCATGTCCGGTAATTTGCCGGGGGCGGATCATTTGAGGTCCACCATAACCTTTTCGGGGGAAATCATATGCTTCCCATGATGGCCCAAAACTTGGATATCCTTGGGTTGCACCAGTGCTTGGTTGTAAGCTTCGTGTCATATGCAGTGGGGCATGCCGGTTGTACTGTAGAGCGCCTCGAAATGGTAGCTGCAAAGGTGGGTAACTGCACCCTGGCGGAGAATGAATTTGATTTGTGGGTTGCCCGAATTGGGTGTCTTTGCTTGGTGTATTTCCAGCATTATTATCTGATGTTCCGACATTGACATCTGGACATTGTTGTAAGCCAAAAAGCCCACCGGTTGGAGCCATATTTGCTGCCTTCGGTGGAGATCCATTTGTCGACATCGTATGTGAACAAAAGGATGGTAGTAAAGAAATTATCACTTCAATTGGCGATTTTGAAAGCAGCAGAGTATGGTTGAGAACATTGAAGGTACCAGTGACCTGTGGCGGAATGAAGGCCTCTTATATCCATCTTCGTTGTAACGGACCGTGATGTTTCACTCCACTATTGATCCCATGCAACCTGGCGGAGAAAAAGAAATCATAGTCACACACATCCCGCCGTTCTATATTGATGCTCAAATTCACATGGTAGGATGTTTCGATAGCCGCCCACCTTTGGTTGGTTCATGACATTACTGGTCATGGAAGGATATTGACAGATATCTCCAGGAACCCAACATGAACAGTATCTGGTTGGAAGGTTAGCACAACTAACCATTTTACACTCAAATGGTGTGTGTAAGACCTGCACTTCATTCAACATGAGGTCTTGTTAGTCGAGCAACAACAGTGATTGCTTCTTGTTGAGCTACTTGTCTAAACTTCTTTGTGTCCTCAGGATCCACCTACCAGTCAAGGATTGTTACTGAAGACAACATCCTACCGGCCTATCACGATCAGTTCTTGATGATTATTCAGCGGGCAGACAGCCAGCTAGGAAACTGACCTATTGTATTGGATTCAGCTGATATTATCTGCTGCTTGAGGATCGAGCATAGACATATGTTGCACAATGCTGTAATGACATAGTATATGATAAGGCTGATTGTTGTTGTAGCACCTGATGAATGGTATTGAAAGTTCATCGCAGTGATGACAAACAAAAGCTTCTCTGCTGATGAATTTCAGTAGATACTGTATAGCATTATTGTGCGAGATTTGATAGATATTATCCAAGTTTGTGAAGAAAACTGATCGTGAGGTGACTTTGTTTTACCCCGCCTCTACATTTGGTGGGGTGTGTCAAGGCTTTGAAAGTGATATGCTAACCTGAGTCAGCTCGCTTTCAAACAAATATCTTTCAGGCTCAAATCCAGCAACAAACCATACCCCCTGAGGCATTATCGAGATTCTTCAGAACACTGACCATTTCTCAAATATGGTCAATATCTGCCGGAAACATGTCAAATGCTTTATCTGGGAAACGACATCATTCCATGAGAACTGACTGAATGCTCACTATCATCAATATCACCCAATATCAATGAATGAAGGGCTATGACCCAAAGGGATTGTACCACCTGCTGGCTTCCCTCACCTTGAGCCATCATGGTTTGACTACAGTAGGTGCACCTAAATGGCCATCGACAAGCTAACAATTAATGATCTACTCATAGACATCATACTGGGTGCACCACCACCACCTGATGATACTCCCAAAGAAGAACCTATAGACCCTCAGCCATCTGATCTCCCCTGCACACCGGATCTAACAAAGACAAAGGTTGATAAATACATAGTTGGATTGGAAAATGCGGGGGAGAAAGGGTATGGCAAAGCAACTGGATTGTACAACAAGCATTGAAACTACTCAGAACAATGGCATCCATGGCATCCATTTCGGTCTGCACACGACTTTCAGCAGGCTGCATTGTTTCCAGCAAATAAAACTATCGATAGATTAAAATTGAAGGTGTGCACTGGACAACTTCAAAATTGAATCATTGCAATCAGTAAATGCCCTGCAAAAGCTTCTCTCTGAACTCAATTTCTGGCTTGGGGATGATTGTTGGATTCAAGATGACTCACATATGTTAGGAACATTATACTACAGTGATAGTTTGAAATATATTCAGTTACTACTAGAACATCTCCCATTTCACGCACAGCTTGATTTTGACCTGGTGTGCCTCGCTGACTCTGAGTGTCGTCAAATCTACAGCGAGTTGAGCATGGCTGACTGGTGGTTGGATACACAGGATCAACTTTTTGCCAGAGCGACAGTTGTGACAGGCAGATGTGCATCCGGGAAGACATATTTGACGAATTCATCCGGTGATTGGCATGCCTCGCTGCTGGATCTGATGATTCGTAATATACCAAAAGATATCCACCGGAATCCTTGAATGCAGAACTGCCTTCTTGTAGGACTGATCCTATGTCCCCCGAAATGAGCCAAAAACATTGAAAAGCATGCCATTCCGTGGTTGGAACTGTGCGGTGTCAACTTAGGCATCTTGACATCACTGGCCCTGGCTTGAAATGGGATTGTACAGATGGATTCCAGCAACAATGTTACCCTCTGTTGGCTGCCTGGGTCAGCGATTATAAAGAACAAGTCGTGGTTGCTCAAGTCTGATATGGCACATGCCCGATGTGTGAAATTCCTAAAGGTGTACCAATAGGCCATTGAACTGTTCGAACACTCGAGAACTCAAGAGACCAGCATACTTACTGACAGCTGCTAGAGGGCAATAATATTGATGCTCTGCACACTCTGGGTGTCCACCCAATGCACAACCAGTTCTGGAAATACCCTCTGTGCAATGTCTATCGCCTTTGGCAGCCTGATGAATTGCATCAGCTGCTCCTGGGTTTAGTTAAAGACTTAGTGCACTGGCTACTCCAATACCTGAATGCTAGAAATGTCATGATCAATTTCACGATCGATTCACATTGCTGCCGGCATATCCCGGCCTCCAGCACTTCTCTAAACCATTCGATTTATTGAAAAGTGGCACCTGGCAAGGCAAAGAGATCTGTGGAATGATCAGAACACTGGCAGTGAATTGCACTCCAATTCTTGACTGCCCCAAGGACGACGGGAAAACTGCACCAGAAACAGCCTCCGATGAAATGGTGATGGGAGCAGTGTGGGTATTATGTAGATTCTCTCTACTTGTCAACCAGCAAAATCACACGGATCTATCCTTTAAAGAACCAGATGATGCACTCAAGTGACTTTGCCAGAAGATGGGTATTATTCGTGAACAGAAATTGTCGAAGTCTGCGAAGGGCAATGTGGATAACCTGTTGGCAAAAGACTCCCTTCAGTTACGCGAACAACAGGTTCATAGGATTCGTATTGCAATGGAGGCTGTTGTGTATGGGGTGAAATGATTTCAATGGCAAGACGCAAGCAAATTCAGGTGCGCCTGGATAGAGCCCGACAAGTGGCAACCACTTGGTTAGATGCTGATCGTCAGAAGGAAATTGAGCAACTGGAGCCCAACATCCATCAAGTGACACCTACTAAAAGCAAGCTATTTGATAAATTATTCTCACATCATGAGTGACAATTATTGCAGGATGTTCGGACTACGGCAATTGGTCCAAGAAGCATATTTGCGAAAGAACTTGCCCAGAAGAAAGCTGCTGCTGAAGATGAGGCAGATGGGGCACCGAACATGACTGCCAACAGGTGGCTGCAATTTCAGATCCACCAATCCGAGGCTGAGATAGGAGTCACGACTTTGAGCTTGGCCGAAACCGAGTGTGTTACTATCCAGCTTGAGAGAGAGATTGATGGCACCACCTTGCGTGAATAGAAGGAGTTCAAGAAGGAATTCCCCATCCCCTTGATCAAGATTGGAGTATGGTGCGAGACAATTAGCATTGAGGCGCTCCAGTGAACCATTGAACAACGTGCGATTCATTTCGGATATCCAAAGCCGCATCTTGTCAGCCATAGATCAGAGTCAATCGGGCGAGTGGGTCCTGGTGAAAATTTCACCACTGAGAGTTCTGAAAGGCTACATATCGCCAACCTGGAAGAGGGAAATCGATCTAGCAACAAAGTCGATTATATTGGACAGATGCTCAAGCACAATGACTAAATGAAGAAGACACTATCATATCTTGCCCTCCAAGGCTGCTACAACATTGACTCTGCAGAAGTTTTGAACCGACTGTCTGCCACTGATAAATGGTGAAGTACATGCAGAGCACATCTGTTCTGTCCCCAAACAATTCAGGACGTGCCCATTATCCACCCTGTATCACAGCAGGTATAATATTTGAGAGAAACACATGTCCGTGGAGTGTGCAGATGTATCAAATTAACGTCACTCAGAGATGCATCAGAAGATTTGAGAATTCCCAACTTTGGACAGCTATTCCACACGCGAATTGAAGAGGACTGGGTATACAAAGTTAGTGGACTCATGCTCGGATATGATCAGAATGTACACATAGACAGTATATTTATTAAACTCCAGACTGAGCTCTTGTATTACTGTCAACCATTTCACTGGCCTACATCTGTTTAGCGTCTGGAACTTGATTGCAAGGTAGAATATATCAATGACAACCAAGGGATCATGCCAGAAGCTCATAAAATCTGAGTCCAGTATATGCAAAGTGAAGAGAATGACCCTGATCACACCTTCCAAAGACGAATTCCTTCTTTTCCTGTATTATACATCAGCTGGACTCCACCAATTCAGATCCGCCAATTTCAGGAGTCCTTGTCAGCTGGGAAAGCGATATCAACTTTTTCTTAGAGGTGCAAGAAGACTCAACAATGGGTATGATGTCCTCAATATCAAGAGTACGTGGTGGTGATTTCAACAAAGTTGAAAGATGTTCATGATTGGGCTGATTGTGTTGACGGGTTCATCCGGGTTGTCAAACAGACAAATCAGATGCATATTGTACCCGTTGGAGCAACAGTTGGACTGGCACATTTGGTGTGGGAGAATGCTGCAAAGGTTGGCATCGATAGCGCATGGCTTGTAAATAATCATGTCGATTTAGATACCTACTGGGGTGTATATTAATTACATTAGAATGCTTGATTCAGGTGTGTAGCTGTGGGATAAGTTTATTGAATTGTACTATTTGATATACATATTGTATATAATCACTCTCCCAGAGAGTCTGGCTCCAGGTGCACCGGAATTGCCTTGGAGACAAGTCTCGTAGTCCCAGCAACTCCGAACTTTTACCAACTTAAGGGCATGATTTTATAGCATTCTGAAGACGACTTCATATTCTTGAGAATATACTTGTCTTCTGTGCCGCTACTGCAGAAGGGTTGAGGGGCACCTGCTAGTACTCTCAGAGCTCCAGAGAAGCATATCGGTTTGCATTCCGCATGTTTGGGAGCTGCTGGAAGCTGCTGGAAGGATCGGTATTGCTGTTCGGAATAGCTGAGTCCTTGAGTTATGACTTCTGAACAATTTTACATTTTGCTGATGTCGGAGTGGAAAACAGTCAATCATGGGATGATGCAGTACTTGGTGAATGCAGTCCTCGGTGTATACAGTACTCGGTGTATGTAGTAGTCAGTGTATAATGTACTCAGTGGATGCAAAACTTGGTGCATATTGTACTCAGTATTAACTCCTGATCATGGGATGGGTTGATAGATAGGGATGACTTAACTTCTATCAAGACAATGTAAATTGGTCTGGAAGCAACAGACAATCCTTGCAGACACTCCAGGTGACCTCACCAGTACTTCTTAGTACTTCTATATGCTTCCACACCCTCCTGGAGTTAAGCAAAGTGCTCTCGGACTGTGCAAGAGCATTCTCAGACACTTCTGAAAGAACCTGCAGTTATGGAGGTGCATCTAGGATGCTAGGAGATTGGACTTAGAGCATTGTCGAATTGTGGAGCTGCTTACATCCCCGCGGATATCTGCAGGAGACTTCGAGAGAAACTGATACTGCTTCGCAGCTCTACGGAATACTTCCAGAGAAGCTGGGACTGCTTCTCAGCTCCACACGAACATTGGTGCCAAATTATCTCAGCAGTCGATCTTATATAACCAGAAGGCATTTCGTCTTATCATAGTTGTCTTTATTATTGACACCAGTTTCACTACATCATAATACGGCGCACATTATTTTAGTCTCTCAATATATATACATATGGTCAATCTGGCTGCAGATTGTACTGCAGCATAATTAGAGGAGCACCTGGACACAACCATTGAGAGAACTTAGAGATGCAACACTTGCAGGCCATTGTGGTGAAACAAACGTGCTAGAAGACACAGAGCCCACTATCAATACTACGCCACACCGCTCACAATATTCAGATACAATATATGAGAGAGAGCAGTTCTGATTGCAGGCGGATTTGAATTGGATGAGAAGAGATGATAGTATGTGGACTTCGGGATCCATGGAATTCCATTGATCCACAAAGTCTTGTAAATATCAAGTGGGTCCAAAAGTTGGCAAGAATAGAGTATGTATTATCGCTGTATGATGGGATGGGATGGAGATGAGATGATGTCAATCTACTCTGGGGTCTGCCGAATATAAACTCCCCGTCACTCTTTCCACCTCTTGTACCCAGGTATCGCGGTACCCACACTGTGGCTTCTTGAAGATATGCTTGGGGCTGTGAATGAGGGTGGTTAGAGATGCACTTGGAGACCAAGAAATTGTGTGAACTCAGAGAGGCAGTTGGAAGCCAAGATTGAGCGAGTGTGGAGATGTACCTGGAGGCTGAGATCGAGTGAACTCAGAGATTCACTTGGAAGCCATAATGAAGCTTCTTGGGAGTTACACTTGGAGGCCATGATCAATCAGGATTGGAGGAGTACTTGGGAGCAGTTGATCTGAAGGCGATTGAACTGAAGGTAGTGAATCTGGAGGCAGTCAATCTGGACTCAGTCAATGTGGAAGTTGTGAGGCTGGATGCGGTAGATCAGAAGGCATGTGCGATGGAAGCTGAGAATGGATTCATTGGTCGACTCATAATTGTGGGAATGTAGAGTATTGAGTACAGCAAGCTCTGCTGAGAGCTGGGAGAAAAGCTGAGAGTGGGAGACAGTCGATCTTGGAATGATGTAGTACACAGTATATGCAGTACTCAGTGTATGCTGTAGGCGGTGTGTGTCAGGGTAGGAGTATGCTGTATTCGGTGTACATTGTAAACGGTATATGCTGTACAGGATATATGTAGTACCAGGTGGTCACTCGTGATCATGCCATGAAATAATACAGACCGAAAAATTAATTTTCTATTCTTCGGCGACAGTACAGTTGCGTACGACAAGGTGAGACATGAGAAGAGATCTGGTAAATCATGATGAGAAACTCGAACTTAGAGAATTCTGTGTGCTAGTCAATGTACCATCCACGATAAGGCATGTACAAGTCCCGATATGAAGTGTCATTCCACTGATACAAGCTCATCCAAATCTAATCAGGCAAGCTGTAGACCTGAATTCTCATATGCGCTTGTATTCTCCCCTTTCTTCTTATCCGCATCCCACATCATTCACTGTCTCATCCACAACACTACCATCTCCACTGAACCGAAATTGTAGTCATCCCTCTCTATCTCTCCATGCCATGATCCTGAGTTGACACCGAGTACAGCATACACCAAGTACAGCTTACACCAAGTACAACTACACCAAGTATTGTATACACTGAGTACAACAGACAACAAATACAGTATTGAGCCAAGATTGTTTGTTTTCTTTTCATTCTCATGATTACCTGTCAATACCTGAATGTCGCTTCAGCTTCCGGCGTGCCTCCCTACACGATCGACTTCCATTATCCAGTTCACCATGACAGCTGGAAACTATTGTCACCTTGCCGCATTGCCACGTTTGTGAGTCAACTAACTAATGAATAGAGTCTCAGCTCCAGACGCATCATCCGTTGACTGGCTCCAAGTACTCATCCAATCTTGGACAATCCCTGACACCCATGTAAATCACCAAACTCGCTCGATTTGCACCTCCAAGTTTGCATGATTATGGCCTACAAGTGCTTCTCCAATCTCGCTCAATCAAGGCCTCCAAGTGTATCTCCAAAAGCGCTCGATAATTGCCTCCATGGTCACACCATCGTGGCCTATAAGTTTAATGCCAAATGCCTTCGATCATGATTACTGAGTGTATCTCTAAGTTCACCCGATCATGGCCTCCACGGGTATCTCCAAATATGATTGATTACCAGCTCCATGTGCATCTGCAAGCTCGCAGGAGGATGGCCTGTAAGTGTATCTCCAAACTTGCTGAACAACTGCCTCGATGATTGCATGATCAGGGACCCCAAGCACATCTTCAAGCAGGCTCAATCACGGCGTCAGCGTGTATCTCTGCATTCACTTAATTGTCACTGTCAGGTGCACCTCGAATTGCTCCCAAGCACCGGCTGTATGCAGTTCAGATATACTGTGTGTAGATGGGTAGCCATACAGATAGATAGATGAGAATTGAAACTGAATACATGAGTTATAAAAATTGTTGAACAGCAAAGTTGTAGCTATGGTTTCCGGTCACACCAGCAATGTTCCCAATGATGTCATTTTTCGCAGACATCTATACATTGAGTCATGGTGCTCGCAGGGTTGTCGCTGGCGCTCCCAGGTGCCCCCAAGGTTGTTGTTGACATGCTCACACTTGTTATCGGCAATCCCATGTGCTCTCAGACTTCTCATCAGCACTTAGAGGCTTGACGCCAGCAATCCCAGGTGCTCTCAGGTGCACCGAATGATCTCTCTAGTGTACCACGGTGTTCTCAAACTTATCAGAATCACTCGCAGGGTACTATGGTACCAGTAATCTGTGATCCCAGTAACTCTGAAGGAGGGCAAGATTGCCCTCCTAGCGTCCGATACTCTTCTAATATTGACACATCTCAGTTTATACTCCACATCCTCTCAGACATTCCTGAAGGCTCCAAGTGACTAAAATACATTTTGCTGATATCTTGTTCTAAGGTGATGGTAGTGAAAGAGAGAGATGAGAGGCAATGGGGGAATCATCATCACAAACTGGAACTTGTAAGAACTTCCTGTGCAAGTCAATTTAGCATTTCCAATACAGTAGGTACTACTCTCAATCTGCTGGGTAATATCACCAATCCGAGGTCATCTAAATTATATCAGGTAAGTCATACCACTGACTTCTCTTATCCACTTGTATCCTCAATATCGTTCTCATCTTCATCATCCATCTCTTTTTCCATTCCACAACTGTACCATCATCGCACAACACCAAGTTAAGTCATCCCTCTCTATCTCTCCATGCCATAATCATGAGGTATTACTGAGTACAGCATCCAATGAGTACAGCATACACTGAGTATAAGCATACACCAAGTACAAACATACCCCAAGTAAAAGCATACTCCGAGTACAACCATACACCAAGTAGAAGCATATACCAAGTACAAGCATACTTTGAGTACAGCATGCACCCAAGATTATCTGTGTTCCATTCATTCTCCCGATTACCAGTTCAGCGCTGAATGTAGACTGACCTCTTGGCCTACCTCCCTTGATGATTGACCACCACCAGTCAGCTCTCCCCACGAGTACAATGTAATATCACCTAGTCACATCCCCATAGTTGCAAGTTAACTAACCCATGAATAGAGTCTCAGCACCCACCATGCCCTCTATTGACCCCCTCCAACTACTCCTCTAATTGAGCTCAATCATGGCCGCGAAGTACATCTTCACATTTGCTCGAGTATAGACTCCAAGTGCATCTCCAAGTTCCTTCCATCACTACTTCCATGTGTATATCCAAACTTGCTCAGTTTCTGGCTAATAGTTCGCACGATTATGGTGTCCTAGTGCATCTCCAAACTCACTAGATCATGGGCTCCAATTGTGTATCCAAATCCACCTGATTGCAGCCACCAAGTGTATGTCCAAAATCGCTCGATCATAGTCGCTGAGTGCATCTCCAAGATCACCTGACTACAGCCTCCTACTGAATCTCCAACTAGCTCGATTACAGCCACCAAGGTTGCACAATCATTGGCTCCAGTGCAACTCCAAACATGCTCAATCACAGCCTCAGAGTGTACTTCTGAGTCCACTTGATCGTCATTTTCAGGTGCACCTCAAATTGCTCTCAAGCACCGTCTGCAGCCGGTCCAGATATGCAGTGTGTAGATGGATAGCTATATAGATAGATAGATGAGAATTGAAACTGAAGATATCAGTTTTAAAAATTGTTGAACAATCAGGAAGTAGCTATGATTTCCAGACGCACCAGCAGTGTTCCCAAAGAAGATGATGCTTTCCCAGACTGCTCTACAGTGATTCAATGTGCTCACAGGCTTGTGGTTGGTGCTCCCAGGTGCTCCCGGGTGTATCCGAAGGCCACCACATCAGTCCAGGATACACTGGGATTTGACCACCCTGGTGTTCTTGTCCGACAACTATCAGACACCCCCATTGGCTCCCATTGGTTCCCAAAAGTTCCCATTGGCTCCCATTGGCTCTCATTGGCTCCCATTGGCTCCCATTGGCTCCCATTGGCTCCCATTGGCTCCCATTGACTCCCATTGGCTCCCATTGGCTGCCAGTGACTAAAATTTATTTTGCTGATGAAGTAGTAGCTATGATTTTCAGGTGTACCAGCAGCATTCTCAAAGAAGATGTTGTTTTTCCCAGGCTGCTCCACTGTGATTCGAGGTACTCCTAGACTTGTCGCTGGGGCTCTTAGGCTTGTCATCAGTGCTCCTAGCCTTGCCACTGGGGCTCCCAGGTGCTCCTATATATGTCATGGGCACTCCCAGGCATGTCGCCGGCACTTCCAGGCGCTCCCTGGTGCACCCAATGTTCTCTCCAGCACTCTGAGGTGATCCTAAACCTATCACAATCACTCCTATGGAACTTCTGTACCAGTCAACAGAGATCCCAGTTACTCTGAAGGCTGGTCGGAATACCCTCCTAGTGTGAGATACTCCCCAGCAATTAATTCATCTAAGTATGCACTCCACATCGTCTCAGACACTTCTGGTAGCTCCCAGTGACTAGACTACATCTTGCCAATATAGCGAGTATGGAGATACAGTTACAGGGTGCTGTCATGTGAACTCGGAGGTGCACCTGGAGGGCATGATCAAGCAAGTTTGGTAAGGCACTTCCAGGTCCACATCAGGTGGATGTGGTGGCCATGTTTGGGCTAGTTTCATGATACACATGACGGCCATGACCATGTGAACTCAGAGATACTTGTGGAGGCCACAATGGACTGAGTGTGCAGAGGACCTTGGAAGCTGTGATTGTGTGAACTCAGAGATGCATTTCAGAGCAGTAATCCAGTGAAATTGGAGATCAAATTAAAGGTTACTGCTGAGGAGGTAGCCAATCTGGAGGTAGTAGATCGGAAGCTACATACAACAGGAGCTCTGATGCAATTTATCAGTCAAGTGCTAAGTGTGGAAATGTACAGAGTATAATACAAGAAAGTTCATCAAGAGATAACCGACAACAGATGACACAGGAGAGTCTGGCTGGGTAAGGGAGAGGGTCGATCATGAGATCATGTGATACATCATGTATACAGTACTTGGCATGTACTGTACCTGGTGTTAACTTATATTCAAGGCATTGAGAGATAGAGAGGGAATTTTTCACTGGGTGTCCTTGGGTGATGGAAGAGTTGAGGATGAGCAAGAGGGGGATGAAAGGAGATGGTAGACATTATAATGAGATTGTGAAACTTATGAGCAATTTATTTGCAGGTACTATTACAATTCCTGATCCGGCAGATATAACCTCCCCTGCAAGGTGTATGAGTACCAACACGAGGTATTCCATATGAAATCCGGTAAATTGTATCTCATACTCGTCCTATCTTCGAGTATTCTGTATAATGTTCCCATCTTCATCACCAATCTCTCTGTCTTGTTCACACCTATTCTGAGATTGCAAAATACAATGTTACGATATCCCTTTCAATCTCTCCATACCATGGTTACGAGTTAACATCTAGGAAAGCATTTGCTCAGTCCATTATCCAGTGAGTGCACCATACTCCGAGTACAGCATGCAACCAAAATTTGTCAGACTTCTCTCCATTCCCACTTGTAGGAGTGGAAGTGGAAACATACCTTTCGCTTCCAGTGTGCCTCCCTCAGAATTGACTGCTGCCAGCCAGCAATGTAAGTGAGCTCAAATGTAAAGCCACATCATTATCTTACTGTAGTTGCCAGTTAATTAACTGTGTAATAGAGTATTAGCCATTGGCACAACTCTGAACAACCAATTCCGGAGAGTGTTAGGAATTGGTTCAGGTAACCTACCAGTAGTCCGAGTTGGGACTGCTAAAATGGTTCAATTTGGCTCCAGACCTGGGCAATGACTCAGCCGACTGTGTCTTGCCTAGACAAGTAGGTTTTAATATGCAGGTCTAGTTTTCAGGTAATTCTAATCATGGTGACAGTCAGATGTCAAAAAGATAATCTCAATGTACTACCTTTGGGACATCATTGTCTTGGATTGGCACATTGGCCGCCTTTATACTCAACAGAAAAAGAGACACTCTCCTTCCCCAACCCAGAAAACGAGACTCAACAGAGACTGAACATTGTTTTGTCTTACATCTTGGGTAATTTGAGTGTTGATTGGTTGCAGACATTCATAAATGAGGCATAGACCAGCATTATACTCAAAAGAGAAAGCAACGTTCTCCCTTCCGCATTCGGAAGTTGACCATTAATTGTGCAGCAACAATTTTTGGGTTTGAAAGTAAGGTAATTAATCAGAGACATGGTTGCAGTGATGCATAATCAATGTATTGGCCAGCTTTATAGGTAAAAATGCTAGCAACATCATTGCTACTATCTTGTACAAATGAGTGTCAATGGAATGTCAACAATTTTTAATGTTTTCCTCAGGTTATTAAAAGGTGATTTGGTCATTGTTATACATATTCAAAGTATTAGCTGCCTTGATAGGCAAAAGAGACAGTGATGCACTCCCTGCCCTATCATGAAAATGAGCTTCAACTGAGCATTAACAATGTTTGGTGTTGTTATTCAGGTAATTAACAGGTGATTTGGTCATTGTTAGACATAATCAAAGTTTTGACTGCCTTTATTGGCAAAAGAGAATGCGGCATGCTCTCAGCCCCATCTGGGAAAAGAGCATCAATGGAGCATCAATAATTTTTGGCCATGCATCATGGTTAATCCAAGTACATTGTGGCTGTGAGTATTTATATACAAAGTTTTGATCAGTTTTATAGGCTAAAATGCTCATTAATATAGAGTTGCAGCTTTGAAAATGCATTAAGTTGTGATTGTCCTGAAGGCTGTTGTGGGAATATCTCTTGCTTATCTGCTGATAAATGCTGCCAACTCCTTGTTTATAGATGTCTGCGATCAAGCACCACTTAGCATACCCATGATGCAAGACCAAAAATCTTTGACACTCCATTGACACACAATGTCAAGATGGGGAAGGGAGTGTTTGGCGTTCTCTTTTGCCTATAATGTCAGCCAATACTTAGATTATGTTTAACAACCAAATCACTTGGTAATTACCAAATATACAAGATTAAAAATCGTTGACCATCCATTGACGCTCCATCAACACTCCTTTAATCCTCATTTAGCTACCAGCATATCCGTCATATGCAACTGTTATATGTGGCAAAGTATATTACTACTGGAGTTTTTGCTGCCATGCTATTGTCTTCATGTACTTTCTCCCTTATCGATACATTGTTCTTTAATACTACACATAAATATATCCTTTAAAGTATGCTTTAAAGTGTCTGCTAATTGTAGATAATAATACACTCAAAAATCCCATTACTTTATATCAATACTCATTGTAACTTTCATGTTCACTCAATAGGCTGCTCTTGTCTGCCAAATGGATGTCAACTCCAATACCACGCAGAAGATAGTGTACGAACCAGTGGATGTTCCTTTATCGGTCAGCAAATGTGGAATAAAATCTGGGTTGTATTTGCGATTCTTTGGATATGGATCAAATCAAATTGACAAATTGAGTGTTGGGAAGAAATGTATGTATATACACATATCTGGGTGGCACACCATCCATTTGGAAACTATACGCTCCCTGAATGCCATTGGGTAGCACAGTTGGTGTTCTGGGCAGCAGTGGCACTAGTTCTGGTGGAGGTGTACCCATTGCTTTGCACCTCCAGCTTGTCTGTAGATTCTTTGCTGTGCAATTTCGATAAGGAAGGCACCAGTCCATTTAATTGTCATGAAAAATTTCTGGGTGTCTTTCTATTGCACGCTTTACCAATTTGTGCCCAGGAAACTCAACTCCCTGTGACTTCTCTTCTTGTTCTTTGGCGCGAGGTTTTTTTAATGAGGTATTGCATTTGCTCTATTGTGGTATGAGGCAACCCTCCATTGGTGATTTTGGCCATATTCAAGGCAAGGAGTATGTCAGACTGTTCTAGCTGTACCCAACTTTCTTGTCTTGCGATTGTAGCTGACATGTTGAAAATGTCCAAGAAATTGGTTACTGCTACCAGGAATGAGATTTGGCTATTACCTCTACCATACATGACTCCATAGCCTTCTCTAAGGAAGTTAAATTGTGATTTGTCCACTCTTGGGGACAGTTATTGCAACATTCACCAGAAAAATTCCCAGAACTCATGACATCTTAATAGTCCATTTGTTGGAGTGTGCAGATATAGGTCTTTTTTGACTATGGACGTTTCCCATTATGGGCAGCTATAAATTCCTCATGTTGCTCTTTATGTACACAGCCTGGACTTTATACAGTGAGTTGACAGCTGTCAACCTTGATATAGATTTACTCACATCGTATTGCATGCTGCATCTAAATCTTGCTGCTTCCATGATTACAGACTTGTGTGAACTCTATGTGCTGGGTCATATTTTCGGTGGCTCTGTTGGCAGCACTGCAGTAACCTAACTGGTATCTGCATTGCCGCTGTGTCCTAGCGGGCGGCTCATCTGATCAAATGCCTGTCAGTAAGCTCGATTTGGATCTGCTCACACATTCATAATGTGTTTGGGGAGACACGATTCGGTGCCATGGACAAGTTGAGGAAGATGGTAACAAAAGGAAGTGGGAAGTGCTGAGGAATATATAGTTAACTTCAAGCCAAAATGGAATGAGTGACAGCCAGCTTACATGTTCTACTGAAGATGAATCCCACTGTGTGTGCCTGCCGGTTGCAGGGGTTTCCAATGGTCCCTTGATTTGCAGCATGTCAGTCTGATGGGGCTAATTTATTCGCGGGAATAAATTGATGTGAATGACAGTTGAAATCTCTTTACAGTAAGATTTGAAATGAACATTCTTCGACGGACAGGATGTCTCGTGATATATGTCTGAAGTCATTCGCAGGATCTTGCATGAAACAGACGATAATCATCAAGTTTATTATACGGTTAGCATTCGTATTCCCAATGCAGTGATGGTCAAAACACAGACTTTGTTTTTTCTAGTTGATTAAATGTACCAACCTTAAAATAAAAGATGCAGCTTGCCTCTATATGGTTCACATCTTGCGATATCCAACATCTCGCCCAACAACAAAGTCAACTCAAACTACAATGGTTAATGTTTCAAGAAGGAACTTTTGGCCACTTCTAGCAGGCAAATATGGCAAATAGGCAATGTCATCCACACAATGACATCAACAAGTGATTCAAGAAAAGAGCGGCTTGGAAGCAGACAGTGTCAAAGCCCTAGAACCATTGCACAGCATATGATTTAAAATGAAGCCTGTGTCGGAGAAATTACAAGAAATGCAAATCTCAAGCAAAAAATAGAACCGTAAATGGATAGAGAATTATATGGCTAGCGAAAATGCTGTGGCAAGAAAGCAAGTTAAAGACGCAGAGACAGCAAGTATGCCAGAGCATAATGATATGAGCAATGCCGAAAAGGCAGGATTCACAACCAGAAAGCCCAAAAAGCAGCTCACGAGATGTTACTGTGGGAGACAGTCTAAGTGATATTGCAACTTGCAAAGATAAGGAGGATGTGGAGGAGGAGGAAGATGATGAAGAACATACAGAACTGAGCAAACTGAGTAAAGATGACAAACCCGGCTGGGTGATGGGCACAATCTCCAAATCGGTACAGCAGCGCATGGACAGCTTGGGGCCTAAACAGATGAGGATTGACAAATTAACACAACCAGGATGGAGGGATGTGGCAAACCTCTTCTGTCAAAGTGATCTGAACTATGGGACAGCCGAATTGACCGCTCCGGCATTTGGCAAGGTGCAAACTGACAAGCTTGAATCTGCACCTGCGGTGACAACATTTTGCGAGCTGACGAAGACTCTTGATATTGTCATCGGAATATCGCAAATGCTGCTTGGGACATCTCAACCAGGAAGTTGTCATGTGAGGCAAAGATCTGGGACATCCAAGACACACAAACAGATAGCATATGGTGTACCCATGGGGACACCAGATTAGATACCGATTTGCAAATCTAAGGGTGTTTAACCCGTCAGCTTTTACTTCTCCACATAGCCTCCTGAGGTAATTGCCATATAGCAATCTAGTTCAGACAAAGGAATGGTGATGGTTCCTGCGTCAACGGTGAAATGGATAGTGAATCGGCTCTATTCAACGATGTAAATGCATAAACAGCAATTTGTATATCCAAGTTACTACGAGTTAGCTTCTTCTGAATTTCCGTGATCACATTGTGATCCATGATAATTCGTCTGTGGCTGTACAAGGGTCATAAGGGCTACGCAAAAGATGTGGACTTCTCATCAAGTAGATAGATGACCAACAAACTTCATAGTGTCTTGTCTATTACACTTCAGTGAGAAAGCAAAAACTAAAATAGTGACAGGATTTACTAACAATATTTAAGTAAGTGATGTCATACACATCATAGACGGAGTAGCCAATGCGCAATGCAAACATGGCCGAATGATGACCATCATGCTGCATCAATCGATGCTTCCAACCGTACCACAAATCGTTCAGACCCGGTGTACTGGGTCACGATTTTGAAAATTGGGTCTGAAAGGCGCTGGAAATCAAGGAGAAAGAGCAGGAGGAGGAACGGAGAGGATGTGGGGCTATATATATCAAAAGCTGGCAGATTGAGCTACACGGTGCAAAATGGTGGTGGAAAGTGCTGAAACGTAATGGGCCTATGTCTTTCATCCCACACATAACGTGTGTAGTGGTCGGCCAGAAATCAAGAGGCTTCAAAGCATTTGGATGGAACTGATTATATATAGACTTGATAGATTTGCAGTTAATGATGACTCTATCCATTGCGCATACAAATGTTGAGCATCTAATCACAATTAGTATGTCTTTAGTGGGAGCATCAATGGAGCATCAATGATATTTAATCTTTCGCTTTCAGCCATCAACCGGCTGCATCATCACAGCATTCCACCGTGGTAGTGTTGGCTGTCTCTATAGGCAAAAAGTAAAGTGAGTTGCTTGTTCACCCAACAAAGAAATGATGGTCAATGGAGCATCAATGACTTTTAGTCTTGCATGCTGGATATTCCAAGGGCATTGCAACAGCATTAACCCATAATTACAGTATTGGCCAGCTTTAAGGCTAAAAATGGTAGCAAAGATATCTCTACCACCTTCTGAATATGAGTGTCAACAATATGTGAACAATTTTTGGTCCAGCATCTATAACAATCAAAGCACTTTGCAATGACATCGGCACATAATCAATGTGTTGTCCGTCATTATGAGCAAAAATGCTACTGATAATCAGGCTATCAATTCCTAAAAATGAGTGTCAACAGAGAGTTAGCAGTATTTATTGGAGCCCAGTAAGATACACAGTAATGAACCGCATTGCACTGTTCCTAAATACAGCTTTTAACAGTTAGTCTTTTCAATTTGTCTTTGTATACCCCTTTACAATTATGCATGCAGTGTCTCACAGGTCATACTTTGTTCTTGCTCATTGCTCTATAGTCAATATTTAACAACATGCTTTCAATCTTACTAAAATGTAACTTTAGACAGTGTCTCAAGTCGAAATTACCTGCTATCAAATCACTACCACAATATCAAATCCACAATCTATGAATACCTTGTTGTTAGAGGTCACGATATCAGCCAAAAACTAAGGGATTGTTATTTATGACTTGAGTAAACTCACTCTGCATATTGTGTGTGATGGTTGGTGGGCTTCGATGAATGTGCGCTCGAACTGATCCATTTCTTGGAGTAATTCTCGACTGGCGCGTTTGTGGGGATCCTATTCACACTGATGAATTGAGGAGGCCGGCAGCCCTGGCATTATATGTATCATTTGTCATCAAGTTATTCACCATCTATCAGAATTGGGGAAAAGCTGAATGGGGAAACACTTGCTGCCAATAGCGCACATCACATAATTAAACAAATTAACAGAGTCAGAAGTTACTGAATTGGCTAGTTCAAAGGTCGATGAAGCTGCTTTGGCCATGCCGAAAAGGCAAGGAAGTTGAGGAATTACAATTATAAGTTTGAAGTGGAGATTTATATTGGACATTTAGGTTTTATCTACCCCAACTGAACTGATGGACAAAATGCTCCAAACTGACAGCTAAGAACTTTCTATCTGACAAATTTCACCACAATACCTGGAATCGCTACCTCCTGTTATAATTTCTTTCCGCTCATATTCCATGAAATGTTGTATCATACCTAGTGCAACAATGGTCATATAATACTTTTTGAAGCTAGTTGGTACTAACATTTACCAGTACTCATAGCAATATTTGCCCAAGGGAATACTTACCGACAGTGGATGCAATTAAGAAGCAATTGCTCTCAAGAAACAAACTTAGTATGGCTTTGGATGGGTGGAGATCAACACACAAATGAGGCATAGGAGTGGCCATTACTAATGATTTGAATCAAAATTGGCATTGCGTGAAGTACCACTTGCTTTCAATGTGTTGGAGAGCCTATTCCTGTCATATTTCGAAAGCTAATTAAGGATGAAATGCTAAGGGTCAACACACTTAAGGCAGGCTAACTCGAAATTTGAAGGACGTTCGTGATTATGTTGAGCTTACCATGTCCATTCACTTGGAATTACGACTGATAACACTTCCTGAAACTACTTGTTGAATCAGGAAATACAATTAACCTTCAAGGCCTCTGGAGTCGAGTGGCCTGCATTGAGAAACTACATACCATGTATGGCGCATGTCATTCAGCTGGCTTTGGACATAGTCATATACACTCTGGGGGTAAATTACTGCGCCAAGTCTTGAGAAGCCCATGACCATGATCAGCAATTTGGAATGAATGAAAGCATAAACATCAGGAAGAGACAAAGGCTTCTAAAAGGGGGGAACGCTAGTCTCAACAAGGTGTCAGCCATGAGACCATGATTTGCAAACATATTTGAAAAAGTACATGTTTCAAGTAATTTAAAAAGTCATGAATCTAACCTTCAGACAGCAGTAAATACATGCAGTATTGATCACGCTGACAGCAGATCCTCGTAACGGATTCATTGAATGTCAAAAATTGAAAGTAAGAATCGCAGCACAACATATAATGAATGTTAAGCTATTGTGGAATTCGTTAGATTTGTTGCTTCAGCTAGCCTACCAATGATGAGAATTCACCAGCGAGTGGCTCAAGAATCCAAACAAGATCCACTACTGGCTGCTCTTGCCAACACAGGATAAATGGACTATTGTGAAGTACCTTATCAAAGTTTGAATGCCATTCTGACACTGAATTCTGTCGATGTCGACACGCTATACACTTACTCCCCATTGCAACATCACCCTCTGGGATGACATGTATGATCATATTGATGGCATTATGTGAGCTTTACCTAAGTGGAATACTTGATGCCGGGAACACTTATACTTCACCATAATGTATATGTGACAGAAGCTGTCGAAATACTATGCTGATGTTACTTCAAATACATCTATGATTCACATTTCAGCAAACATTGTTGATCCTTTCCAGAAGTTGCAATCATTTTGGAAGTGGGTCAAGGGACTGGATATTAAACCTGAGGATGAGACATGTTATACTCCCAAATACCAAGAGGCATTTCTAAGGTATGTGGAGAATGAATACTGTGTCAAATATAGACATTTGCCTATCATTGAATCCAAACGCGTACCAACCAACAATCTCTTCCCCTCTACAATGGCTTCGACATCTGGGCAATCTTGTTAGAATCCCTATGATTTGTCCAGCGATGATGAAAATTACTTAATGCTCAACAATGTAGCTTGCACGACATCTGAACAAAGCGCTCATATAGGAAACTTGAAGACAGCCACAAGTCTCTATTTGAATTCACCACCTGTTGCCCAAAAAACTGGGGGCAAACTCAACAGAATCTTAATGATTACCACTCTGACTCTATAAAGATCAGTAGTACATTTTGGATACCCAATGACGCTAAATGGTGGCGCCAACAAGAGGAAATTAACTCAAAGTACTTCAACCTCTCTACAATGACACACAATATATTCTCCATTATACTACATGGTGTTGGAGTGGAGGCCAGTTGTTCCCTTCTGAAAAACATTCTCAGCTGGGGGCAGTCAACAACCACAGCCGAGTAGTGTTAGCAACGGGTCCGGGTAACCTGCCAGCGGTCCGGGTTTTGACCAGCAGTTCGGTTCGGTTTCGGTTCCAGACCCAGCTATAATCCCCACCTGTGTTGTCTTGGTGGAGTTGTTACCCAGACCGGACATCAACCTGCAGTTTTTTGGCAGGGTTGTACCCGCACCACGGTTCCCTTTTACGGTTCCTGTACCTTTTGCTCCAATTATGTAACTCAGACCTCAACGTATCATGACATGATGATTACGTAGATTGGGCAGTTTTGGCCGCTCTTCCACCTCCCGCTTTCAGATTTGCAATCAGACCAATATTTGTTGAATCATTGTGAAATAACACCTTATGTTCAGCGATATTGGCGGGTTTTCGATAGCAACTCAACGAGTATTGTTCGGATCGCACATCTGACAGCGGGAGGTCAAACAGTGGATGAAACTGCACAATGTACGTACTGATCATGTCATGGTATGATCAGAAGTCAAATACTTAATTGGAGCCAGAATGTGGAACTTGACATGCCGGATTATTGGTGGTAAAACCGGGCCATTTCGAACAGTGCGGGTTTTTCGTGTGGTAAGATCTGTTGCCACACTCCAGTTTGGGGTGGAACTGGACGTGGAACCGACCCCGGAATTTAGACTCATTGCTAACACTACAGCCGAGACCATTCGTGAAAAACTCATATTAACGCAGAATTCTCAAAGCAATAATGGGCTATAGTGCAATGATGACCAAGCATTTGATATGACGAAGCCTGAAAATGACTTGGAAATAAAGAGAGAGGGAGAGGAAAGAAAATTGCACAGAAGTGCCAAGGTCCACAACATTTTGGAGATGTGGCAGGGCAGCACAAACCTCTGTGCTACACAGAAGGAATGTTATGCCAAATACAAGCAACTGACAGCCATAGAATACATTTCAGATACTGATGTGATCCTCAATGCATCCTGGTCAAACTTTGAATATGATGGTGTGACTGCATGTAAATTGTCGGAAAGATCACCTTTGCCACCAGTGTTGTCTGTCAAGGACCTCCCTTGAGGACAAACTGAAGTATTGAATCCCCATCCAATCAAAAGAATTGATCCCAATTCAGCCGAAAGTGATCAGTACAGTGCACCTGAAACCATTTCAGACTCTGAATATTGGCTTGACTGGAATGCTGACTTGGATAATCCAAATAAGACGTAGAACAACTGGGATGCAGATAATGAAGTTGGCATAGAGCCAGACTATGGCATTGAGGATGAGGAAAACTCAACGCAGCAGGCAGTGAATGCTGCCCCGAATGTTCCTTGAATGATTTGCCCATCATGGAGGTCAAAGGAAAAGGTTGAACAGTTGTTGATGACAGTTGATAGAATGGAGCCAAGGAGCAATATGAGTAATTAAAATATGCTAGACAGAATGCGTAGAAGTATTTTTCACTTGGTTCATTATACTGTTTGACTGAAAATTTCATGTAGCCAAGTACTATTGGAGAATTGTAAGCAGTTGTATGTGAATATTGGGTGATAAACAGAAGTATAAGGGGTGAAGCGCATTATTTGGGAAGATGAATAAATATTAACAGAATGAGAACGACCAGTGCAAGAATATTTCTGGGCTCAGCTTTGCCAAAGGGCAGAGTCTCAATAAGTCAGAAAGGGAACAAATTAGTTAAAATAATTATGAATACAATTCACGATGGCAGAATATTTGAAATGAACAATCCACTAAAATTAGTGTCAATGGAGCATCAACAATTATCGGTCTTGTAAGTAAGGTCACTGTGATGTGATTTGGTTACTGTTAAGCATAGCCAATGTATAGGTAGCCATTATAAGCAAAAGAGAAAGCAACATGGTCACTGCCCCATTCTGAAAGTGAGCGTCATCTAAGCTTCAACCATGTTTGAATTTGCATCTTGGGCAATATATGTGGTGATGGGTTGCATACACCAATAAATGAGATATTGGCCACCTTTAGAGGCAAAAACAAAAGCAACATGCTCCCTGCCCCATCCTGAACATGATCAACAATGGGCCATCAAAGATTTTTGGTCATGCATCTTGCATAATCTAAGTGACACCAGATGGTAACAATTTATATAGGAAGTAATGGTGGCCTTTTGAGGCAAAACAGTACATGACATCTACTTCACCCCATCATGAAAATGAGCATCAATGGAGTATCAACATTATTTGCTTATGCATATTGGGTAATCAAGGAATTGCATGGACAGTTGTGCTTATAACATAACCATGGACTGCCTTTACCGGCAAAAATACATAATACCAAAGGAACAACATGTATTCAAAAGTAATTCATATTGCAAAGTGCAGAACATGTAACAAGAGATTACTGAATGTTGAATAAGCGATTTTGATAAGATACTATATTCAAACAGCAATAACAAGAGCATTATTTCAATGTACAGATGAACCCGCTGGGTGAACTGATGATATCCCGCCCAATTGAGATGGGTTTAGTGATTTCCATCAAACCTCACCCGAATTGACTGTACAGGTATATTGGCAACCCAGACAGCCAATGTGGCAATAGTTAGGTTTCAATCCAGACTTGGACTTGAAGTGACGTGATGGAACCATTCCTAATACTGCCTCTGGATGGACAGCCATTAAGTACTTCTCCAATCTGGATTCATTATAACCTTCACATGGAATTTCTAATCTTATTCGATCATGGCTACCCAGTGCATCTAAATACTCACCTGATTCTGGCCTCAGGGTATATTCCTATGTTCACTCAATCACAGCCACTATGTGAATCTGCAAACTTGCTCTACAGCAGCCTCCAAAATTAGACAATCATGGCCACTAGATGTATCTCCAGCCATGCTTGATCACATCCACTATATTGGCATGATCATGGACTCCAGACGGCATCTGCAACTGTTATGCCTTGGGTGTTACAGTTATATATTTCCAGTATCATATAGAATTGCTTGACAATCCCAATATATATAGTTGATCCAATATTACGAATTATTACAAGTATTTCCTCATTGGATCAACCTTCCTGATATGTTAATCTTCTACTCATACCTCCATTTCACAACCTTTGTATCAATGGATCGATGACTACAGTCAAGCCATGCACAAATACGATGTGTATAATCTGTGGATCAGTAATTGTCATAGGTTCTCTATTCTCAATTGTTATTCCATTCTAGCTGGAGACCTTATTTCTATTCGCCAAAGTACCCACTATTTTCTTATGCTAAAATGGTTCATTCCAGATGAGATGAGGCATCGTTAATAATGGACCACCAGGACATCTTGAGATATGCACAGTCACTTTGGAGATAAGTTAGAAACTAATAATCGATATATTCGAGCGCTGTCAACTGATTGGACTTATACAAATGAACCCTCACTTCGACCACACCTTGTAGGTTTGGGGCAAATAGGACTTGAGATTTACATGTTCTAAGTGGCCCAGGATCCTGTTGGTTCAATACTAGACAAAACAGCTCAGTTGCAGATAACTGTTTGTTTTGCTCTAATCAAGCGTAGGCAAATTATGCGTTCTGTCATTTCCCGCACTTGTTGAAGCGTTGCGTACCCAGCAAGCAGGATTCCATACGAGGCATCCCCAGTAGCAATTATATTGCAATCTGAGCATATTGGCTTGGTGCCATAGTTATAATTCCTGGGAGTTAAGACTCGACCATCAATGGTAGAGACAAAGTCTGAAGCGGCAGTTACATATATAACCTCCAAAGCAGGCTTAGGCAGTTTTAGGACTGTTAAGGGTGTGGATCATCTGATATCTAATCAGTGATACTGATATGGAGGGAGGACATCCATAACATACAATTTCCAATAAGATATATCCATCGATAGCTATTGACTTTCTTCATCCAGAGGTTAAGCCTTAACTTCACTTCTGAGTTTTATGTATTATTTCAGCATTGAAGTCAACGAGGACACTCCTCTCTTAAAGTCCAGGATTGTACATTCTTACTTCAGTTCTACATTACGGATACATCTATCACTCTTTACAACTGGAATTTCTCAGTACCATCGTTGAAGCAAGTCATTGATTGGGAAGAGAGCAAGACAATACTGCAGAGTGTAAAGAAAGTCTAAGGGCTGCCTGATCGCGAGGTGATTCAGAGGATACTTCTGCTAGGATACTCTGGAGTTGGCGCTGCTCCTTCTGCAGAGACGTAACTACTAACTGTTTCTTTTACACAAGGTGATTCTTGGAGTTGTTGCACTCCGGGACGGTGGGTTTTAGGATATATGTGCCAGTTGCTGTGACGATGATCTTGGGTTGTCATTACAGGCAATACACTTAAGTGGTGTAAATAAGTATACTGAAAGCTTAAGATGATACTCTTCAGGTCAATCCTATCTATTAGATGCAGTGAACAGAACAGTTACCTTGTACTCTTTCAGATGGTAAACATTTTACGCATTCTGAGTGAAGCCTGATTATTCTTGTCTATTAGTCCGGAAGTCATTAGAAGCTATTTATAATCATAACCAAGTGTAGATCTCCCGGTGTTACACATAATCTCTGGATCGCTGGCTCCAAGTGTTTAGAATGATTGCCTCCTAGTATATATCCACACTTGCTCGATCATGGCCCTCAAAGTGTTCCTCTATGTTTGCTTGATTGCTATCTTTAGGTGCACCTAGAATAGCTCCCAAACTCCACCTACAGCCAGTCGGAATATATCACAAATAGATTGATAGCTATATAGATAGCAACCTATATATGTGAGGATACAAACAGAATACATGATATTTAAAAATGGTTAAAGCAAAAGTAGTAACTAGAATGTCTAGGCATACTAGCAGCATTCCAAACAAAGTTGTTATATTGCCCTGACTACTTTACAGTAATTTGAACTGCTCCCAGAGTTGTTGCTGGCACTTACACATACTCCCCTGGTTGTCAATAGATATTTTATATTCTTGTAAACTTATTACCAGTACTTCCAAGTGCAGCTGAATGCCTCTGCCTCACTCCATGCAGCTCTGGGATTCTCGTATGACAACTGCCAAATACTCCCAGAGGCACCAAGTAACAAAGATATATTTTGCTGACGCAGGATGTATCGATGATCAGACTTTTCTGTACCACCATATTATGGTGTATTCTGAATGGTATGAGAAATCCTCAGAAGATGTGGAACTCACAAGACATCAGTCTGGACACCACTGGATCTTGTATCAGCAGAGAAGATATTCTTTGCCAGTTTCATGTTTGCTGACCAAATGAAGATAAACCACTTGAGGCATACTTCACCAAGCTTAGCAACTCATGCATTCAATTGGACCACACAGAGAATGCTATCACTGAACGAGATTTCCTCATGCAATTATACACATCACTGCCATCAGAGTATGTGATGATATTAATGGTTCTGTAGCATAGATGGCCCTTACCTACACCCAATGAAGCTCTGGAGAACCTTGTAGATGAAGAAACAACATCCAGCCTCACCAATAAGGTGGGAGTCACATCCGCTGGAGCTACCCTTGTCTCGCAAAGAGGTTGCAATCATGGCTGATGTAAACGCTGTAGATGCGGTGTACCAGGTGGATACGGTGAACTTGGTCGTAGTACCGGACTGTGCTGATGCTGTGGGATGCAGCGGACACGGTGGAGGCGGTTGATGAGGTTGACATGGTGGACACAGTGGACGCAGTGGACGCAGTTGATGCTGTTGATGCTGTGGATGCAGTGGATGTGGTGGACATTAAAGCGGCATGGGGCGACGCAGTGCAACTGCAGTTATCCATTAGTGCAAGTGCACGTATTCCACTATTGACAGCCATACAACAGATGCATGCAGAAAGCGAAAACATGCTCAGGAAGCAGAAAACAGCAGAGGAAACAACAAGTGCATATGCTTCTGCTGCCAGGCTCTCAGGCCATGCCATAGTCGATTGCATTTCCAACAATCATATAAAGGAGTGGTGGAGTGTGAAGAAACTCACCAGTACAGCTGCTCTTGCTACAACTGGAGACTGCAATCCCCTGTGACTAACTGTTGGTTCTCTCACTGCAGCCGCTGCTGTCGCTCTGAAGTGGGTTATTGATTCTGGAGAATGACATGATATGTGGAAATGACTGTAGCAGCTTCTGAACCTTGACGCAGCACGCAATATCAGTGGTAATCAAGCTTGCAGGTAATGAATCAATTTCCACCGTGCATTACAGAATCATTCACATCCTACAGAGCTGTCAAGTCGACACTCTTCATACTCTGATTTTTCACTTTTCCGTTTTATTAATCAAGCAATTGGATCGGGGCCGACATGTGACTATATTTCAAAACGTAAAATACCCCCCACATGGCAATCCTCCTCCAATGGCACTAGAATACTTACCAATGGTATATATACCATTGTCCTAACAACTGGACTGCTATGATCAACTGCTGAGAACAGAATAATGTAAATGCAAGGTAGCTTACCTACAATAGAGCCTCCAATTGAGTCATCAAGAGGATCTATGGCAACAAAAACTAAGTCTACTCAAATGTCTCTCAAAATTCCATTGCCAAGAATATTACACTGGTGACTAGGCAATATGAATCCTACTGACACAAAATCTCTGATTGACAGACATACATACAATGACACAGTGTACACTGTGTGCATCCAACTAAAGCCTAAGTGGAACTTTATAAGAGTGCCTGTCAAGGGAATTACAAAGCCCAGTAAACTTGTGGATTTGGATATCTGGGTTCCTTTTCTGCGCCGACCACCAGAGACTCTTACTATTACTTATGATTCTTCGACAACGACCTAAGGTACATACCTGGATAACTGCTTGAAAATAAGAAGAAAGAATGATTCACCCTGGCATCCCAGGCATTTAAGGCCTGATTAGACTCAATGTGATATGGGAACAAGTGATTACAAGGCAATGATGGACAGGGACAATATGACAATACGACCTTCTGATTTGTCCCTGTGTCACATGGTCTACCATATGAGCCAAGCCCTGTATACACTTACAATTTGAATAGTGTTGCCAAACTAACGATCAGTGAAATCACCGAACAGGCCCAGGCGATAATGATTGAATCCCAGAGTCTAGTTTGGTTCTGAGGAAAAGTGGTTTATACTGGAGTATATGTCCATTACAGATCACTAAATGACAGCCTACAAAGAAATTGCCAGCATAGTTATCAAGCACCATACAAAATACCTTAAGGAAGGCTGAATGTACATGGAAACCCTACGGTTTATGCTACCTGCAATGCAACATTGTATCAAGTCGCTCCCTGCAACTCAGCAGAATTTGTATTCGATGCCACTAGACTAATTGCCAATGATCAATACTCCCAGGCCACAATCAACCGTTGATTACATCTGCAAAGTGTATAATTATTTGGACGTCATAACTTAACCACTCAGCTATTCTGAACAGCCACAGTGATCCTTCCAGAAGCTCACAGAAGCTCCTGAACAGGCTTGATTCAAAATGATGTGCTTCTCAGGTGCTCTGAGAAGTACATTCAGGTGCTCCTTAACACTTTTGAAATAGCAGAACAGATTACAAGAATATTCTACACAGTATGAAGTTGTTTTCAAAATGTTATAAAGTCATGCCTTTAAGTGGTTAACATTTCGGAGCTGCTGGGACTACAACACTCCTCTTGACAACCAGTCTGGTGCACCTGGAGTCTGACACTCTGGGAGTGATAATATATAATATCTATATCGAAAAGTACTATTCGATACACTATCTCACAGCTATACACCTGAATCTGGCATTCCAATCCAATCCATATACAGTTCAGTAGGTATCTAAATCAACATGATCATTTACAAGCCATACGCTATTGATGGTGCCCAATGCAGCATTCTCCTGCACCAAAGGTGTGGGTCCAACTATTGCTGCAACAGGTACAATATGCATTGTATTTGTCTGTTTGACAACCCAGATGGATCTGTTAATACAATCAGCCCAACCATGAGGATCTTTGAACTTTGTTGTAATCACCACTGCGTATTATTGAACTTGAGGACACAATACCCACTGTTGAATCTGCTTGCACCTTGTAGAAAGGGTCAATAATGCTTTCCGGCTGGCAGGCTGTCCTGAAATTGGAGGATCCGATTCGGTGGAGTCCAGCCAAAGAATAATACAGGAAAAGAAGGAATTCATCCTTGGAAGATGTTATCAAGGTCATTCACATAACTTTCTGTATACTGGACACAAATGTTACGAGCTTCAGGCATGATACATTGATTGGAATTGGTATATTGTACCTTGCAATCAAGTCCCAGATACTGAACAGAAGTAGGGTTGTGAAATGGTTGACGGTAGTACTTCAGCCCACTCTTGAGGAAAATAAATATACCCTCAATGAGTACATTCTGATCATATCTGAGCACGAGTCCACTAGCTTCATGTCCCCAGTCCTCTTCAATTTGAGTGCAGAATCGCTGTCCAAAGGTGGGAATTCCCAAATCTTCTGATGCATCTTGGAGCTAGGTTAATTTGATACTTCTGCACACTCTTCGGACATGCTATTCTCTCAAAAAATCTACCGGCTGCAATACAGAGTGGATAAAGGGATTGTTCTGAATTGTTTGGAGACATAACAGATGGGCTCTGCATCTGCTTCATAGTTTATACGAAGTGGACAGTACGTTGAAAACTTTTGCCGATTCAACATCGTACCAGCCTTGGAGTGCAAGATATGACAGTGTCTCCTCCATATAGTGAAGACTGGTACACCTGTCATTATGGTTTCGCATATGTCAAATGTAATTGACTTTGGTGCTAGATCAATATACCTCATCTATGTTGGCGATTTGTAGCCATTCAGAAATACCATGTTGTGCAATAGTCACTGGAACCCATTCAGTGAATTGAATCTTATGTAGGGCTTACAAGATGCGTCTTTGGGGATCCGATATGTATTACACGCTGTTCGATGGATTTCCTCAGTGCCCGAATGCCGATTGTCTCCCACCAAGCTTCAAACTCAATCAAGCGGATGGAGGAATCCTTCATGAACCTGTTCTGTTCATTCGAGGTAATGCCATAAATCTGACTCTCCAGCTGGTTAGTAATACACTTTGTATCAGTGAAGCTCCAGCTCCTGGCTTCTGTCTCAGAATCGGATACCCAGTTCTGAAATTGCAGTCCCGTGTCGGCCGTTCTGTTTGGTGCCCCGTAAGTGTGGTCTTTGGCTGCAGTTTTCATAACTTTGAGTTCTTTGGTAAATATACTTCTGGGACCGGTTGCCTTGATCCTGACTTCCTGCAATCGTTGTCGGTCATGATGTTGAAATGATTTATCGAAAAAGTTGCGTATTACAGGTGTCACTTGATGAATTCTGTATTACACATGCTCTATTGCCTTCTGACGATCAGCATCTGACCAAGTGGTTGCTGCTTGTCATGCTCTATTCAGGCACACCTGAAATTGGCTATGTTGTGTTGGGGAAACCATTTCCACGCCATACACAATGGCCTCCTTTCCTAAATGAATCTTATGAATCCTTTGTTCACATAACTGATGTGATTCGATTGCAAACAAGTCATAGCCTTCGGTGTTTGCAGACTTCAACATTTGCTGTTCTCCAAAAATTCCATTCTTCTGGTTAAATCGCTTGAATGCATCGTCTAGTGCATTGAAGGACAGATCCAAGTGATTTTGTTGGCTAACAAGTAGAGAGAATAAACATACTGCCCACACCGCTCCCATTACCATTTCATGAGAGGCTTTTTCCACTGTAGATTTCCTGTCATCCTTGGAGCAGACACGAAATGGAGCGCCATTCACTGGCAGTGTTATGATCATTCCATGGATCTCTTTGACTCACAAGGTGTAGGTTTTGAATCAATCACACATTTCCGAGAAGTGCTGGAAGCCGGGATATTTTGGTACCAATGTGAATCGATTGTCGAATTGATCCTTTACCTGTCTCACTTTCAGGTGTTTCAGCAGCCAGTTCAATATGTCTTTAACTAAACCGAGAAGCAGCTGATGCAATTCATCTGGCTGCCAAAGCCGATACACATTGCAGAAAGGGTATTGCCAGAACTGGTTGCAGATTAGGTGGACACCTAGAGTGTAAACAGCATCCATATAACGTTCCTCCAGCAACTCCAGGTGAATATTGTGGTCTCTTGAGTTATCGAATGGTCGAAAGTGGAATACCCTATCATCGCACCTTCAGAAATTATGCTCATTGGGCATGAGACATATGACTTGATCATCCATGACTTGTTCTGTATAATTCCCGACCCAGGCAGCCCACACAGGGTAACATCGCTGCTGAAATCCATCTGCCCAATCCCATTTCAAGCAAGGGCCACTGATGTCAAGATACCTGAGTTGAGACAGCACAGTTCCAACCGCGGAATGCCATGCTTCGTCCATTCTTTTGGCACCTTGCCGTTGACATGGGCTCACCCTGGTGAGAATGTTTGTCAGCATTTTAGGTGTCTGCCGGATATCATCTCGAATATTACCAATTGTAGGATACAGTGGCTTGGAATGCTGATTGCCCGATAAATGGGCAACGTGAGTCTTGTCAGATGCACAAATGACTGGCCCACTCATCACTTCTGCAGGAAGTTGATCTTGTGTATCCCACTACCAACTGCCTGTGTTCATCAAGCTGTAGATTCGACGACCCTCAGTGTCAGCAAGCAACACAGGTTTAAAATTGACGTGTGTCTGAAATGGATGATATGATAGCAGGAAGTAAATACATTTGAAAATATCCCTGTAGTATAATGTTCTGAAGATATGTAAGTCATCTTGAATACAACTATCATGGCCGAGTCTGATATTGAGTTCAGAGAGGAGCTTTCTCATGGCATCTGCTGATTGGAAGGATTTGAGTTGGAAGTTGTCTTATCCACGGCTGAGAAGTTGATCTATCCATGGTTTTGATTGCTGGTTGAACAATTGAGCCTACTGAAAGTTGTGTGCAGACCGAAATGGATGCCATGGATGCCAGTGTTCTGAGTACTTTCGATGCTTGTTGTACAATCCAGTTGCTTTCCCATAAGCTTTCCCCCCCGCATTGTCCACTCCACTTACCTGTCAATGAGAATTTGTCTTTGTTGGATCAGGGGTTCAGGTGAGATCGGGTTGTTGAGGGTCTATAGGTTCTTTGTTGGGAGTATCTTCGGGTGGTGGTGCACCCAGTATGTTGTCTATGAGTACATCATTATTGCACAGCTTGCTGATGGCCAGTCAGATGTACGAACTGATGTCAAACCGTGATGGCTGTGGGTGGTCGCAGCAGGCAGATCATCGAATCCCATCAGGTAATAGCGCTTCATTCATCAATACTGGGTGATATTGTTGATAGTAACCTTCCAGTTAGTTCTTGTTGAATAAGTTCTTTCTGTAGATAGTACAGTTAACATGTTTCTGGTGAGTGTTGACCATATTTGAGAATTGCTCAGTGTCCTGACCTATCTCGATGATGGTTTAGAGGGTATGGTTTGTTGCTGGATTCTATCCTCAGGGATATTTGTTTCAATGCGAGCTAATTCAGGTTAGCTTATCACTTTCCGAGCAGCATCACATCCCACCAAATGTGGAGGAGGGGTAAAACAAAGTTACTTTGCAATGAGTTCTGTTCACAAACTAGGATAGTATGTATCAAATGGCACATAATAATGCCACACATTATCTACTGAAAATCGTTAGCAAAGAAAGCTTCTTTTGTCATCACTGCAATCAACTTTTGTTTAGGTTCATCAGGTGCTACTATGATCGGCCTTATTGTATACTACGTCATTGTGTCATTGTGCAGATTATGTCTACACTCAAGCCTCAAGCAGCAGATGACATCAGCTTAATACAATTCATAGGTAAGTGTGCAAGCTTGCTGTATTCGTGCTCAATGATCATCGAGAACTAATTGGCAGGAAGGATGTTTTCTTGTGTCACGATCCTTGAGCAGTGGGTAGATCCTGATGAGACAACGAGGTTTACACAAGCAGTTCAAAAGAAACCAATCACAGTTGTGCTCAACTAAGAAGGCCTCATATTGAAAGAAGTGCAGGTTGTACACACACATTTTGAGTGTACAGTACCTGTTTGTGCTAACATTCCAACACAATATAGTTCTTGTTGGGTTCCCGGACATATCATGTCATAACCCCTCTATGACATTTATAGTCATGAACTGCACAAATGTGAACTTCTATCCAACATTGTAGTATACGAATTCGAGCAGTAAACATACAAACATGGGATGTGTGTGATTATAATTTCTATTTCTCAGCTGGGTGTCATGGGATCAAAGGTGCAGTGAAACTCCACAGTTCATGACAGATAAAATGGCTACAAGAGGCCTTCATTCTGTCCAGGGTCACTGCTACCGTCTGGATTCTCAACAATCCTCCGTGTTATTTGAAAGCACCCATTGAATTCAGAATTGTATTACTAATGGTTTACATATGATGTTGACGAATGGATCTCCACCAAAGATAACCAATATGGCACCAACATGTGGGCTGTTTGGCTCACAACAATGACCAGATGACAATGTGGGAGCATCAGATAATAATGCTAGAAATACAATGAGCAATGACAATCGAGTCAGGCAATCCACGAATCAATTTCACCCACCACCACCAAGGTATAGTTACCCGCCTTCGCAGCCACCATTTCAAGGTGCTCCCCAGTTCTACCACCAGGCCCCGTCCAACATGATAGCAAGCTGACGCGAAAGCTGCGGTGCAACCAAAGGATATCCGAGTTATGGGCTAGCATGACAAGCATCTGATTCCCCCCCAGCAGGATATGATGTACCTCAAATGTTCCCCCCTCAGCAGTTCACAGGATATGGGCCATTATCTCCAGGTGTACCTCGAGTGCCTCCAGCACTGCCTTCAAACAATGTAGTTATTCGGCCAACATCTTTTGCCCATATTGCACCAGGACAACTTGCTGGTGCACCTGGGTGACACCCAATCGGCCTCACAATGAAACGATTATAGCTTGCTGTGGAACTGTGCAGCACAGATGTTGTGGGGATTGTAGATTTGCACACGTTACCAGAGATGTCCTGTGACAAATACAATGCAGATTATGAAAGCGATGATTCATCAGACTTTGGCGGTGCCAAAGGCATTGCCCCAATCTGCTTGAACCAACTGGAATTCTCCTTGAAGCCATTTGCCACAAGGATAGGGCAGCCTAACAATGGCACCTTCAACAAGTGGAAGAAAGTATGAGTGGCTGAGTTTCTGGAGAAGAAGGATCTGTGCATTATTTGAAGACAGAACTGTCTGAAACAACTTTGAGATGGACCCCTGAATTGGGAGATGGCAGTTTGAGATCTTTTGGACACAGTTGAGACCTGGCTGAATTCGGACAATGTTTGTAATGCCAAATTGATTTGATGTGAGGTTCTGGAGGTGAGAAACAAGGGACGGCGAGGCAACAATCAACCAGCAACAGAGTTGGCAGAGCGAATGGGTGAACAAGTCAGCTGTAACCTCCCCAAGTTGCGAAATACAACTTTCATGGTTGTGATTCGTCCAGTGCCAAATCGCAACAATGCCTAGATATCCAGCAAACGACTCCAAGCTTCCACACAGATGTGAGTTACTGGGAGGAATGGACTGATCTCATCCAACCAAATTGTAGCCCGAAAGAACCTCACTGTCTGACTGCAATATACCAATGCAACTTGAGGTAAGAAGAATTAGACAAACTGTATATGGGATTTTACGCACCCAGGCAAATGATAAATGATGGTCTATATGGTCAGATTTCATACAACAGTTCCCTTTCTAATGCCTTGAAGTTGAAACTGGGACACAATTTGAAACTATTTTTGGTAGAAATGAAGGCCGCTACAGGGAATGATATTGCCAAGTACATAATTAGACCAGCCAAGGTTATCCCCACCACCCTTGTTACAGGTAAGTATGCCCAACTGCTAATCAGTATACTTAGACTTCAGAGGGATCTGATAAATATGAACATGTGGTAGATGAGAAGGCAGGTTGAAAAGACACTGATAGCAGTATTAATGTAAGTTCTGATTGAGCAAGTAGAATTAATTATATTCCACATACAAGTTGGGTCCAAATGCTTCGCTGTGAAATACCAAATATCACAATGAATTTCAGGAGTGCCGGAGTATAAGCCCAGCAGCCCAACTAACATACAAGTCGCTAACAGAGATCATTGAGGAAGAAAAGATGACCAACCGGGATGCAGGATAGTGTATGGTGGTGTGTGCTGCGGTAGTTGAGTGTCTGTGGACGTATAAGATGGTGCCTATTGAATGGTATGAGGAGACATACTGCATCGACATATGGTCGATCAATGACAAATGGCGCGAACTTCCAAAGAGGCAAGCTGCATTATAGTCCTTGGCAATCAGATGTCCGTGCTTCCAATCAGCTTGACACTCCTCCAGTATGGCTATCACCTCTGTTTGAACAAAATAACAGTAAATAGAACAGAAGATGAACCAATTAAGAATCTTGGATCTCCCCAAGATGAACGTGTCTAGTGAATTTACATTCTAGTACCAGTCCGGTTGCCAATACCAGTTCCGATACCGATTGCTGTTCTGATACCTTTGCTATGACCATTCCCGAGTGTACCTGGGGCACATCCAAGGGAATTTTCAATTCCACTCCCGAGGACATTTCGGAGACCAATTCCGATCATTCCCATTGCAGAACAGCGCTTCAAGATGATGGGCTTCAGCAGTGACTTTGTGAAGTAGTTGGCGAGCATCTCAGCAGTCAGTACATAGCTCAGGTTGATCTGTTCATCCCTAGCCATATCTGCAGCAACATACTTCTTGGTAGCAATGTGTGCAACTGCAGTTCTGCGGTAGATTCTATTCTTGATGCTCGCGATCAACACCTGTCAATCGGACAACACCTGAAGAATAGTCAGGAAGCCAAGCTTGTTGAGGAGATGTGAGATATGTCTCAGTCTCATGCAGCCTACTTCGAAGGCGTACTTTATTACATTAGTCATGGACTGGGCAGTTGACATCGGTTTTCTGAAATTGCTGTCGACCAGTCCTCCAAAGATGATGACCTGTCCACGTTTCGATTTGTAGTCACCCAGGTATCCAGTATTGTCTGACTTGACATAATATACAATTGCGCTTTTTCCTTAGAGTGCTCCTCCCAAACGCAGTCGCCAGTCTAGTTTACCATTGATGTACCAAAACATGGATGTGCAAGCTACTATATGCACAATACTCAGGTCATGGTCTTCCCGGCTGAGAACTCTGAAGGCATATCCGCTATTGGGCTGAGCGGCAGCCATCGCATACCTCAGGCTTCTGATCGTCGATTGCTCTATAGTCCGATCGAAGGCGTCGTAGTCTGGCTTCCTTTTGTGAAGCTTCATTGCCATTGGCATGGCAACTGGTCAAGACTAATCCATTCTGAATTTTGCCAAGAACGTCTGAATGTAACTGTGCTGATGGATGTTTATCATGTGATGCTCCTGATTGTGTTCGATGTTCATGCCCACATAGCAGGAGACACTCCTGTGATCATGCATGCAGAACCTCTTCTTCATCTGATCCTTGATCCGCCCAATCAAATCCTCATCAGCAATAATAAGTAGACCATCAATGAACAGAAGGACTGCGGCACCAACAATTCCATAAGCTTCGTTGTCATGAAGCACATGAACTGCTCCATCGATGGTTGATGCCACAAACCCAATCGAGATCACAAAGTCCTTAAATGTGCCATTCCAATTGTGCGCTGAATGCTCCAGGCCTAAAAGAGACTTTCTTCAATGGTGTACCACCATACATGAAGTCTTTAATCTTGGATTGTTGTATCGGCTCCCAGTTTGGAGCTAACAAAACTATTCCTGCAGTGGGTGTATATAGATCTCTTCTTTCAAGTCAACTTCCAAGAAAGTAGTACAGATGTCCATTTGATGGATTGTGAGATTGTACTTGGAAGCAATTGCGAGTGGCAGCCTAACGTCGCCAAAGTGAGCAGTCAGTGCAAACCTAGCCTCGTAGTTGATGGCTTTGATTTGGTGATTTCCACTGCAGGCTTGCCTGGCCTCATACTGCTGCACATTGCCTGCTCCATCACGCTTAATCCTGTATGCCTAATCACTTGGGAAAACGTTTCTCCCTTGCGGAAGCTCCACAGAATCTCCAAAGACATGATGCTGATGAATAGTTTCTGACTCTTCTTTCATCGCCATATCCCATTTGTCGGTGAGCAGAGACTCAGTTGCTGGTTTGTAACGCTTCAGATTGTTGATGCCATCCTCATATTCATCGAAAGTTGCCGCTGCAGTGTACCTACAAATCATATTCCCGAATTCCTCATGTTCGAGGGCCAATTGTGCAGACTATGCCAAATTGCCTCCACAGTTGCAGCGACTACTGTCAGCCGGTGGCTTCCATGCTTCTCCAAGTGATGTCTGAAGGCCAGCCAGTTCGTGTGACTTGTTCTTTGGTTTTGAAGGATACGGAGGTGGATTGTCGTCCAATGGTTCCTCTGTTTGTTGTTTGGAATGTCCTCCTCCGGTTGGCTGCTTCTCAGGGGGTTTGGGTTCCTCAATGTCATCTCTGTAGAAGGTCAGAATCAAGATCGCTCCATCTGCAGTATTCGGGGCTGTGTACCGCTGTCCTTCTCTGAATACCACATCTCTGGAGCAGTGAAGTGTCGTGGCCAATCGGTCATGTACGAAGTACTGCTTAGTCGATAGGGTTTACCCGACCAATATGCCGGGAGTGGCTCAATTATCCAGCCGCTTTGGCTTCTCTTTCGGAATGTGCATGAAAGCCTAGTATCCGAATACACAGAGATGCTTGAAAGATGTATTGTTTGCAGAACCACCGCACACCTCGTATGGAGTCTTGCCAACTACCGATTGCTGCGGAGTGTGATTCTTGAGATAGACCGCCACTGGGACTGCAAATGCCTTCAACTTCTTCAAAAGTCCAGCATTGTCCAACATGCATCCTACGCGCTCCATAATTGTGCAGTTCCCCTGTTCAACCACTCCATTACACTGACGAGTGTAGGGCATTCTCATTTCCTTTGAAATCCCTCCTGATTTTAGGTATTCAGCAAATTTCTTGGAGGTATACTGACTGCCTCCATCAGTACGAAATCGCGTCACTTGCTTACCCGACTCCATTTCTCTCAAAGCCTTCCATTCTTTGAATTTCATGTGGACTTCCGACTTAAAATTCATTATGCACACATCTGTATGCCTTGTGGCATGATTGATGAAGAGCAGCATATATGTACCTCCTCTGACGGCTGTTTTCAATGGACCACATATGTCCGAGCGCACTCCCTGCAGTTTCTCAGTTTCACGGGAAGTGTCATTCAGAGTGAAGAGCTTTCAATCTAATTTGCACTTAAAGCAGCTCTTGCAATCGCACCCTCAGGGGACCTTGGGAGTGTCAGTAATAACCTTCCGTAAGATTGCGAAAGCTTTGAGACCGATGTGTGGCACGAGGTGATACCATAACATCCGCTTCTCACCGTTGTGCCGAGATGAATGCCCAGTCACCTTAAGTGCCAGCAGGCAGCTGTCGTTGCCGATATCAGTGAATACAGTCAATTACTGAGCTCAATCCAGAACACGATGCAGAATGAATAGCACGTTGACCTCAGGCACAGTGGCAATCGACTTGCGATGGAGATTGTGGAGGTTGAAATCGTACTAATTCACCCATTCGATTCTGTCATCCTTCCTCATGTTCTGACATGGTGAGATGAAATTGAATGACGCTGGCAAATGCACCACATCCTGGAGTATGATCATGTCCATCTTTCCAACTGGTATGTGACAAATCAACCTAACACTTCCATATCTGGATGCAAATAATGTGACCACACTGTATCTCTTTACCTTCTTTGTATGCAGAGAATATGTGCAGTAGGTGCTGACCATTGATCAACGGCCGGAGATGTGAGTCGTGGATCTGCAATCGATCAACCAATCACTGGATGAAGCACTAGGGCAGGCCACCATCAAATAGTTCTCAATCGACATGGTGAGAGTCATAGTAGTCGATGCTTTGATTGATGGTCTTACTGCATTGTCAGCAGCCTCTGAAGGATCGCAGCATTGCTTCCTCAAGCAGTTCTCGGTGAAATGCCCTCGCCATTGGCAATGACAGCACTTCCGCAGATCCTTCTCTTCCTTATCATCTGTATTATCTCTCTTATCCCTCTTCGGACTTTTGCCGCCTTTACCGGCTTTACTCCCATTACTACCATTCCCTCCTTTGTCACCCTTCTGTGCAAAGAGCAGAGCTTCTACAGTGAGCTCATTCTCTCCCTTGATTACAGCTTCATTTTTGTTGAGCTTGGTGACAATCTCATCGGGTGTAGTGGTCATCATGGAGGATTTATCAATCATAAGGTCAGGGAAAACTTTCGACGTTTTGTTTCACGGGATCCCCTGAACAGGGTAAAATCTGTCTTCTTCATAACTGATTTGGCGATTGTCTTTGAATAGTCCGTATTGGTAGCATCAGTGTCAGTGGTCGATCCCTCTCTGTAGAGAATGTAATCCTTGAACATCCGATTGATGAGCAATGTGTAGTTGTCGACATCTCTGCAGTTCAATTGATTAATGCTCCAATGGTCTTCGATAATCTTGCAGATGTTGAGCTTTCCCTCCGACTGGTACACTGATGCTGGCGGTTCCCAAAGCGTGTTCGCATCATCGGCCACCATGTAATCCGCATGGAACCCCAGTTCCATGCAAAGCTGGATAGTCGATCAGGCAACACAATGGCTATTCATCCAGTCTTTGAAAGCGGACTTGTCTGTAGCCATTTTGTTTGCAGCTGGCTCTTCTGGCTTGTCATCATATGATTTGATGTACCATACACTTGCTTCTACTCGAGAAGTAGGGACATCTCGGTTGCCCATTATGCATAGATCGTACCATTCAACTTGGTGATTGTGATCGTCGTCAAACTCAACACACATGATCCTGATGTTATATCTGTGGGGACACATTTCAGTGCAGCTATCACGTCGGTTGGTTTAGGATTGAACGCAGGGGAGTTGCACTTTAGTTCTTTTGTACGTGTCAATTAGACTTAGCGAGCTGTAGTTAGTTTAGGTCAATAGAGAGATTCAGGACACAGGACGCCAGACACCATACAACAATATTGCAATCATTCGTTGACGTCATCTCTGAGACTGTATGTACGGGGGACGTTCAACAGCCACCATCAGAAACACGGCAGGGTGCGGTGTAATTGCATAGCTTGTGGAGACCCTTCTCCGTGACGATGACCTCAACTTGCCAAACCGAAGTGGAAGTGTTGATTGTTGTTTCCATTTGTAAATGCAACGGCTCAACAACCTGTGGCACTGTAGCGTGTGCTCAAGTAGTTGAACGTGTGCACGTGTATGTGAAGGTGTCTATTGCATCGTGTAACGAGATGTGTCGCATCGACATATGGTCAATCAATGAATCATGACACTTACTACAACATTGGCAAGTTACATTGTTGTCCTGGACATAGTGATATCAGTAGTTCCAATCAGCTCAACAGAAGAGAGGTTCAGGAGTAAGTGGATGGTGAGGAGGTCCTCGATCCAAATGATGCCAGTTGAACATTGTGCACTGTTCTTGACACAACGAACAACAAATTCGAATATTAGTGTCTTCAGGTGGTGGTCTGGCTGCTGAATGCCCATCTGATTTGCCGATCAACAGATAACAGTGTTCCAGGCCACAAGTATTCAATTCCTGGGCTGCCCGGAACTAAGTTTCTGGCTTCCCAGGTTTGGGCCATATGGTTCATTGTGAGCAGGTCGGTTTGGGATGCTGATATGCCAGGAGCACAGATTGTGGATGAAATGGGTTATCAAATGACATTCACCTCAGTGGCAGAAGCAATGAAATGCAAACTCCTGAGCGAGAAAGTTGTAATCGGGTTACCACTGTCGACATTGAGGGAGAATACCCCTGTGTGGTGGGTGAGTATGGTAAATAACAACTGTCCCGGAATTATCGGCTAAGAACAGGATTGGTATTTATTGCGGAGACATAATTTAGTGCCCCGCCGACTGATAGATATCAGGTAAGCTTCACCGCAGGGGCATCCAGTACATACTTCCGCCCTTGACCCAATCCAGTTCGCAACACTGCCCGGAGTTGCACAGACGTTGAAGAGTGTCATCGACTAGCCGATATACGACTGATTTCAAGCCTATTTATTTGTTGCACATGGCAAGTACAAATCTCACCTACGAGGATCTAAACGCCAGTATTGACCAGCCAGAAAACTGATGGAATATCCACCTTGTTTCATATGATACCATAACATCCAGAGTGAAACAATCAAACAATGGCCAACTTGCACACTCTTCATGGAGTTTTGCAATTTTTGATAACTCATCAGTACAGGAAGAAAAATAGTGTGGGTTGGCAAATTGTGATGAATGCGAAAATTTGTTTAAACTTCAAGTCACTGCAATGCTGGGATTCCATTCACTCTATGACTGGTGTTTCCAGACGATGTGGCTGTGTTCGGGTGCGCCTGCAGATCCAGAGGATGATTCTGTGATGGAATAGCATGGTACCAAGCCAATTTATTCCGTAGTGAAAAGTTTGATCTATGCCATCTGGACTAAAGACGAAGATGGTCAGCAGGATGCGGCACACTTGATGATTCAAATGGCGGAACTATGGACAAGTAGGAGGTGGTCAGAATCGAAACTGGCTAATGTGAAACCTCTTGTTTGGATCCGGAGGGGTAATGCACACCCTGTTGATCTCGAACGGACTGAAGATGACCAATCTAAACTAAAGACTGTGGTGGGAGGATGCACTTCACGGGGTGCTTCAGGAACTTGGAGGGTATATACATGGTGACTGGCATGCTTCTGATTGGTAGTGGGGGACACTGGCGATCAGAATGATGTTTTAGGAATATAGTACAATGAATGGACACTTGACGCTGGGGTGGATTCTCCAATTTCCCGATGGCTGAGAGACAGATTTCTGCCAATGTTTGTGAATTGAGATGGGGAGAATCCTGAACCTAATGAAGACGAAGCATTAAATGAGGCCCTTCTGCACAACCCTGAAAGTGATACACGTGCCTTGCCTCCTGCACCTCCTCCCCAACATGGGGTGCTATATTGTCGGCTGCCAGGCCATCCTCGCCAATTGAAGTGGTGGCTCACAAAGCTTTGTGAGAATGATGTGGGTATATTCTACATGAATGTGGAAATGGGCAATGATGAGCACACGGAAATGCAACTAAAATTATAACATTCGTCAAATCCCTCTGTGTTCGTACCTACACCCAAAGTGGGTGGGATAGGCCTTTATCCCACAGTAGTAAACCAGGCAGTAATAATTCTGAAGTACTGGGTATTGAATGAACAGCGGGAAGCATTTGCAAGGGTTGTCCAACTGGGGCAAAACAGAGTTCCACAGACATGGCTATTGAGCACTGGACAATTGTGGTTATGATAACAGAGCAAATGATCTCCAGCAGCTCTCTGAAGTGGCACAAATCAGAGTCCTACATGGCCTGGTGAGCCAACCGATCATCATGACTTCAATGATATACCAGATCACAGAGTGTCGGGAAGAGTTTCTCAGGCAGCGTATGGAGCTAGGAGACGTCGTACCATCAGATTGTGAGGATGAGCGATAATTATCATGGCAGTGTACTCAAGGTACGTCTCTTTAAACCTTCAACCAACACTATCTCACCAACTGATGCAAAATAGTCAAATGGTATGGAGAATAAGGCTCTGGTGAGAAGTCTAGGAGTATTTGTCAGAGTTCAATTCCCTTTTGTGTAAGTGAATTATCGTGCTGAATATGAGATGATGTCAATGGGAAACAGATATATGGTAAACTGTCACATAGCCTCAGTTGGATTATCCAATAGGTGATGAAAAGCAGGTGTGTAGGTTTAATGAGTGACTAAGTCAAATTCTGCTGTGCCATACAGTTCTCTTTGTATCAATCTGTCGAAGCTGCAGTTTCTTTTCATCTTCATGATATGTTGTCCATGTGGAATTGTGACACTGACATCTGCGAATGGGAATCCAGCTTTCCAGTATGCCTGAACCTCCAAGTGTAATTCAAATTCTTCATTTCTTGCCTAATTCAGGCGTACATGACACCAGAATTGTGAAAGAATTTTGGATATTCGCTGAATCACCAATGCTGAATAATTTACAGTCAATTTCACAAGAGAATCACTATCAAGATCTTGACTCTCCTGAGACAGATCCAGTACAGTATATTTCCAATCATCCAGGGATAGGGGGACTATCTATGTGATATCGACAGTTGATGTATCATATTCTAAGATATGGCTTGCATATTCTGGACTTACCCAAGAATACAGCCAAGGAAGTCCTTGGTCAGAAATATAGTTCATACCCACCTCGGATCCACTCTGCAGTCCAGTTTGATGGTCTCAGATTTTACACCGCACACATATTCAATTCAAAGGCTAATTTTGACATGCAGCCACTTATTCTTAACATATTATCCTACTCCAGGCATGCTTCTGAACAGTGTATACCCACTTCGCATTACTGTTGAAAGATTCATGTTGCGACATTTAAACTTTATTTCCTTTCTTCCTGAATACTTTGAATCTGTGGCTGCCAGGACACAGGGTGTCTTCTGTCACACACTACACATTTACATGTAGCCGTGACTCATCCTGCTTGGCCTCAGCCTCAAATCTGAATGATTGATTGATCGGTATGTGAAGGCCACCGCTTAAATGCCATGTCTGTAGTGCTCTGTGTCAACAATTCTTTGGACGAAGGTGTCCACCACACGCTTACCATGGATGCACAGCCCGGGGTGACAGGTTACAACACTTAACTGGATTTTTACTAAGAAGTATGTTCATACCTTATATTTCCAAGATCCGAAAAATAGCATCTGTCATTTGGGCTCAATCATCAAGCTGCAGCTTGAGCGAGTGAACCTCCAATAACAGCTTCTGCACTGCGATTCAATAGATGACTAGCAACTCCCGCTCACTTGTATACTTCACTTCCTCGAATAAGTTTAAATTCACAATGCATCTACTGCAGACTTACCTACATTTTGACTAACTTGTATGTTTCAGCCGCCAAAGCCCTATATCTTAAATTTTATTATGTAAACCGATTTCCATCAACAGAGCTCGAAGAGATAGAATCTGTTTGGCAGTCTCTGCACAGTGGCTGAATCACTGACCAGCGAGCTCCTGCACACTGCATATCTTCCACACCTGAAGTTCGTGATGAATCATGAACAGATGATATCTAATTTCTGCCAATGTCCAATCCCAAGTATGCCTAAAGAAGAAATTATAATGAATGCTCAAGTTAAGAAAAGGAAGTTTCTGAGAGTACAAGTAACTGCCAATGTAAGGCTAGCCAGCAATTGCAGCCATTAGATTGTGTTATAAATGTCGATTTAATGCTGGCAGGAACTGAATTGGCCGGAACTGCGTACAGTAATTGGTCCTCCCGCTGTCTAATGAAGCCTCATGACACAATCATATTGGTCCTATGAACTGCTTGAAACCCCAATATTTATGTTAAGTCAACATTGTACCATTGAGACTAATAATGAGTTTGTGATTAAATGATGAGGTTTTTACAACATATTATGTGCAACATGTTGAGGTGAGTGACTATTTATGACCCATTCGCTAGCAATCTTGGCATTGGCCAGAACTGGAATCCATTAGAATACCCCTGAGTCTCCATCGTACCTTTGCCATTCTTTCTCTATGTTGATTCTCTCCTTGGCAAACCCAAATTCTCCCTCCATTCTTACACTGGCTGCATATGTATTGTGACTTCAGCAGACTAGGATAGCTGAAAGTGCAGTTCGGCCCAAAACATTGCCTAATTGACCACCAACTTTGCGGCAGAATCATAAACTAACAGAATATCGTGAAACTAGGGTGTCATTCCAACTGGGATACTGCATTTGGAGATTTACACTTATCAACTATCAGCAACAAACTCTGTTTCATCCCATGTAACATCAACTATTTCCACTCCCCCAGGTCCCAACTCTATTCTCCGTCCAAGTCATGCAAGATTCTTCAATACACCAACTATTTAATGCCCCATGGTCATCTCTGATATGCTCAAACTATAGGCATAATGAACTATCTTCGGCGGAGTTATATGCAGGGGAGATCATGATCAACCAGTTTCTCAGTATTCCACATATGTCCAGCCCTGAGAGTTAGTTAGTGATACTACCATGCTAATATCTCGAGTTCTTCAGGTGTGTCAAGATCATCAGGTGCATCTGGTTCAATTCTAGGTATGTTGGCTCAAAACAACCTCCAGTTCTTGCATCAATAGTGTACTTGGATAGAAGTGCTAACATTAGGGAATTGGGGGCATAAAGAATCCATCTTATCAGGTGCACCTGATGCTTCTGAAATCACAACAAAGAACTACCATTGACAATATATATATGAACCGCCGACAATGTCTTCCAGACTCTGTCCAGGCACTTCTTGAGATGCATCCTCTTTGGCCAAATATCACTTCATCCAGGCACCCATCGAATTGCATCCTCCTCAACTGAGTGTTACTTTGTTGCCCTATTTGCTGTCATTCTATTCAACTTCATACTGTCTTTGCACTTCTATACTTCTGTCTATATTCCTCAACTTCACTTCATCAACATGGAACCTTCGCCCAGCCAGGTGAGGAATCAGAATTCACAAAAGAATCAAGAAACCCACCTTGAGAGATCACTTGCACGTGCATTCAAGAAGACAGCCAATGTTCATTGGCGATTAAATATTTGAACTGCAACCAAGCCTTCAGGTATAGGGTTAGAGAACACTAGTGTCCGAACCATACTTCCTATGAAGCCGGATGATGACGATACCAATTAGGATATAAGTTCTGAGGACAGTGAAGACCCTGGAAAGTCCACCTTGTGATCCGATATCGAAGAAGACGTTTCAGACAATCAGCTGAAGGTCCTACATCCAGACATGGTGTGCTGTAATAAGTCATTTCAAATAACAAGGGTTCCACCGCCATAGAAATGGAGACCTACCTATGCTGTCATTGAATGCTCTTCATTCCCCAATCTGCAATATCCAGTCTGGGCCATAACACGATCATTGCTCAACTACCAAAAGTCAACCATCAACCTATTACCTGAGTCTGACATTGTACCCATGCAGGTTCTCCAGCTTCCCAACAATTACAGAGACCAGAGTGTAACTCAACCAAAGGCCGGTGAAGATCACACTGTTCCTCAACACCAAAAAAGCTACTTGTCAGTGAGCAAAACGATTCATGGAGGCAATCGTATTCACAGAGACTCACTGGACAATCATTTCCAATGAGCAGTACTCAATGGCTGGTGAAGCTTGGCAACAAGCCATTGAAGCCCAGGATTGTCAGCGCGCATTAGCAGGTGCTCCAGTAGTTACACCATCTGTGGGTTAATTGCCCCATGGTCCATCTCTTAAAATTGATCTGCAAGCCCAAGAAGTTGTAAGTGTTTACTCTGATTTGTGCTTCTTGATTGGACTTATGATGATCCTAAACCCCAAAAATATACATAGTTAAAGCTAAAGATTAGTACCATTTGAGGGCGTTTGGCAGATGGAGCTCGTTGAATGATTGTGTATAGTTACCGGTCAGTTATAAGATCTGAGACTGGGCTTCGAATTCATGATAAGGAGCTCCTGTTTGACAATACTCATCTCTCAAGGGTAATTAAAGATATGAAATCATGGCTCACACTGATGGACATGCTTGACATAATCTACCATGACTTATTCTTCACTGCCAGTAGCTTGGGGTGACAGCCAACCACATCGCAGTTGATTCAACCTCTCGCACCACAGACATTCATGCATGTGGCCGGAGCTATGCATTGTGAGCTGTTTCAGTATGCCACCATTTCTGTCGGCACTCCATGACAAGAATTGGCACTCCTCCATCCGCTCCTCGACATCGATTATGAACGCCTCAATTTTATTTTTGACACTTTACATCCCTCACCTGTTGCCAATGCTCACCATGGATGGGCTGCTCTGCTGGAGAGATGCTCCTTGGCCTGGATTTGCACCCCTCAATTACATTCCGCGCTCCTCCATCACCATCATCACACTTCTTGCCCATGCCGCACTCCACTTCAGGCACTCGTCCTTTGCTGGTGGAGCACCTCTTTTCCCCCTGAATTCATCATATTGCCTTTCTAACTCCATTTTGATTCACCAGGAGCTAACCTCTCAGTTCCAACTATTTTGATATCACAAATCGAGCCAAACTACATTGGAATTTGATTTCACCCACTCTCCTGACCGAAACCATTTCGAAATTGAAGAAGCGCCTTCACCTATGTTGCGCTATTGGCGAATTGTGAGTTCCTGCATTCCTCGGCCCTGACGAGATGCGAGATTAAGTGTATGACATTGATACTATGTTTGATTGATATCATTCGATTGCTCAGTCGGGTTATTGCATTAGTTTTGGTTACCTTCATTTGTGAATTCCTTATCAAATGTCCGACAATATCACGTCTATGACTGGTACTGTCATGGACGCGTACGAAGGTGCGCAGCAATCTAATATTCTAGTATGTGAATTTGAGAATATAACACAGGAGGGTGGCATGTGTGTGATTAAGATATGTGTGTCTTAGCTGGATTAGCTTCACGGATCAAAGTTGTAGTGAAACACAACAGATCGTGACAACAGAACAGAATATATGAAGACCTTTATTTCACCGGAGATCTCTACTACTCGCAACATACTCAACCATTCCTCAATTAATTTTATATCACATCTCGCATCGACCGTAGTATACGACCAGCTTTGTTCACCGAGAATGTTGACCAATGGATCTCCAGTGAAGACAACAAATTTGTCTTCAAGGGGTGGCCTAGTTCGGACACAACGACACTGTAAAGACATTTCAGAATCATTGGAAAGAGTCGACGAACTGGCAAAGACAGTGGATTTGGGTAACAAAACTTATCAATACCATCGGCTGCATGGGTATGGTTTCCCCTCTTCACAGTGTCTATTTCCCAGGGTTCTGCAGTTTGATAACTATTCTCCATTCAACATGACACACAATTTTCAACCAGCCACATGTACAAACCATGGACATCCATGTTATGGGCTACAGTGGCAATGAAAGAATCTACATCAAGGTGGATGTGCCAGGTCTCCAATGTTCCCCCCTGTGCAGAAACCAGCGCAAGGGCCATCATCTCCAGATTCACCGAAAGTGGCTCCAGGATGGCTCAAAAACATTTGAGTCAATCATACAACATCTTCGATTTCTCATCCTCCATCTGAACCTCCTGCCTCTGCACCTGGGACCCCCGATTAGCCTTCCAACAAAACGATTCCAACCCTGTGTGGAACCGAGGAAAACAACTGTTGCAGGGATTGCTGACTGGTTTCCATTGCAGGAGATTCCCTCTGATGATTATAATGTGGATGATGAGAGCAATGATTCATCGGACTTGGACTGGGCAGATTGCAAACCTCCAATCAGCCTGAAGCACAGCAAATTCTCCTTGAAACAATTTGCCAAAAGGATGGCCCAGGCCAACTGCAGTGAAGTTACCAAGTGGAAGAACATATGAGTGGCTGGGTATCTGGAGAAGAAGCATTGGTTCAGAATCCACAGTAGAATAGCTTCAGTCGGCATTGCGATGGTCCTCTGCACTGGGAGAACATGGTTGCCCATCTTCGGTGACATTCAAGAACTGTCTGTCAGTGGATGAATTCGATAATGGTTCAGTATTACGTGGCAGTAGATTGAGATGTATTTGAAGAAATGTGGAAGCTAAATTTCGAAAGCAAGGAGACAAGGAAGGTAAGGCAACCAGCAACAGGCTCAAGATTGGGGTGAGCGAGAGGTAACCTGCCCAAGTTGCCAAATACAAAGTTCAGATTGCGATTTACTGGTTGTTGAATGGCAAGGATAGCTTTCCATCTCCCAATCAACACCAAGCCTTGTATATCAATATGAATCACTGGAAGGAGCTGATGGATTTCATCAACCATCATAAAGGCCTGAAAGAGCTATTCATTCCAACCTCGATGTTCAAGTGCACCTTGCAGCAGGGTGAATAGGATGAAGAGTATATGGGAATGTATACACACAGGCAAGTAGTAATTGACCCTATATATGGGAAGATTTCATACAACAGTTGCCTTGCCAATGCTTTCAAGTTGATACTTGGACACAATCTGAAAATATTTTTGGTTGAAATTCAGAGAGCTACATGGTAGGAGATTGCAGAGCATGTAATTCGACCAGCAAAGATAATCCCTGCTTGCCATGTTAGGACTGAATGTGCACAACTGCACATTATTATTCATAGACTTTGGAAGGTTCTGAAGAGGGTGAAAGAGGTGAGGGAGAGCAGGATGGTAGGCATGAGATGAATACCTGTATTAATGTAAGTTCTGATTGAAAGAATGGAATTGATTGTATTCCATTCATATACATTCGTTTCAATGGTTGCTGGTCTGTGAAATACATAACACTGCGCTTGATTTCAGGAGCGCCAGATTATGAACCCATCTGCCCAGCTGACGTTGGAGTAACTGAACGAGACCATTCAGGATGAAAAGAACACTCACACAGGTGCAAGGGAGGCTGAGGAGCAAGTGGAGGATGGTGAGGAGGTTGTGGATCCAGACATTAGCAGTTGAGTAGTTCATTGTATTTCCAACTTATGAAACAACGATTTAGAACACAAGTATCTTGACGAGGCAGTCAGGCTGTTGAATGCCTGTCCAATTCGCCAATCGAAAGCAGACTGAATCCCTGGCAACATGTTATAACTTCAAGGTCTGCCCAGAACACAGTTTCTGGAACAGCAGGTTTGGGCAATCTGGTTCATTGTGTGGAGATGGGTTTGGAATGTGGATATGCAAGGAGTGCTGGTGGCAGATAAAATTGGTCTTGGCAAAAGTTTTACCTTGGTGGTAGCGGCTATGATACACCAATTGCTGACTGAGAATGCCGTTATGTGGTTGCCACCATCAATGTTGTGGGGGAATACAATTGAAAAGTTGGTGAATAGGGTGCAGCTCAACTATCCCGGGATTATAAGTGATGAATGGCAGTGGTATGAGTTGTTGAGACAGAAATCAGTGCTTCAACACCTTTTAGAGATCCAGACAACTCGATCTCTGGGGCATCCAGCGATTACTATGGCCCTGGAATAAGTCCCAGCGGTCACAATGTCCAGAGAGGCCAAGACATTCAGAAGTAGTCATGAAATGATGACATATGGAACCAATTTCAAACTGGTGAACTTGTCGCAGGTGGACAATGCAAATCTGACCTATGAGGATTAGAACTGGAGTATTGACAATTCAGAAAACCTATGGAATATCCCCCTTACTTCATATAGTACCTTAATATCCAAAGCCAAACATTCACACAATGGCCAAGACTTATACTATTCATGGAGTTTTGGTACTATCAATGGTTCCCATTGGTAGATGATGAAAAACAATGTTGGTTGGCAAACTGCGATAAAACTGAAAATTTGATCGAAAAATGAAGTCACAGCTATGCTGGGATTCCATTCACTCTATGACTGGTGTTATCAGATGATGTGGCTGTTTTCATGTACTGCTAAAGATCCAGAGAGTAATACAGTGATGGAAAAGAATGGTGCAGTGGCATTGTATTCCGCTGTGAAGGGCTTAATGCATGCTATTCAGACAGCAGATGAAAATGCTCAACAGGATGTGGCACATAGGATGATTCAGATTGGAATGCTTGTCATGAAAACGTTCAGTGCAGCCATAACTGACATATATATTTCCTGTTACAACTGTGCTACAGTTGCTGGCTGTGGATTATGACGGCCTACTCTGTACTTTGGCTCTTAGAGAGGAGTTATGAGAATGTGATGCTGTTGTTACTAGTGTTAGCAATGGTTCCAAATCGCCGGGTCGGTTCCGGGTCCGGTTCCGACCCGGAACCGAACAGTTGCAACGGGTCTTACCACACAAAAACCCGGACCGTTGCCATTGGGCCGGTTTTACCACCAAAAACCCGGCATTACAAGTCCAAAATTTGTGCTCTAATTCAGTATTTGAGTTCTGATTGTATCATGACATGATCAGTAGGTAGATTGAGTAGTTTTAGCCCCTCTTTCACCTCCCGCTCTCAGATTTGCGGTCGGACCAATATCCATCGAGTCACTATCGAAAACCTGGGGATTTCGCCCGAAATATGACGTTATTTCACAGCGATTCAATGAATATTGGTCCAATCGCAAATCTGACAGCGGGAGGTGAAAGAGGGGCTAAAACTGCACAATCTGCGTACTGATCATATTGTGATACGATCCGAACTCAAATACATAATTGGAGCGACAGTTGCCGGAACTGCTAATATGGAACCGCGGTCCGGGTTCAACCCGGCCGAAAACCGCGGGTTTATGTCCGGTCCGGGTAACAAACCCGCCAGGCCAGAGCGGGTCGGGTTACTTGGCGGTTCCTGACCCGGACCAGGGCCTTCGGGTCGGTTCTAACCCGGACCGAAGCCGGGTAACCCGGAACCGTTGCTAACACTAGTTGTTTCTGTTTGTAATATTGAATTACAGAATGAAGCAAATTTCTTATACTGCATGCATTCCACCAACCCCATTTTTTCAATTGTCATCTCCACTACCATTACCATCACCACCATGACCATCACCACCATCCCCCTCATCACCATTACAATCACCACCATCACCATCACCACCATCACCACCACCATCACCACCACCATCACCACCATCACCACCACCATCACCACCACCATCACCACCATCACCACCACCATCACCACAACCATCACCACCATCACCACCACCATCACCACCACCATCACCACCATCACCACCACCATCACCACCACCATCACCACCATCACCACCATCACCAACACCACCATCACCATCATGACCAACCTAATTACCAGTGTCAGGCATTTTACTCTTCGATTATTCTTCCTCAAACTTTATATAACACCCACGTACCAACAAAGCCCGATCCACCACTACCAGCTTGCTTCTAGCGAAGCCACTGTTATCCCTACCAGCGAAGCCTGATCCACCGCTACCTGCATGCTCCCAGCAGAGCCAGTTTCACCCCTACCACTGATAATAGCTCCACCGCAACCTGCGAAGCTAGTTTCACCCCTACCGGTGAAGCAAGATCCACCACTTCCATCTTCCTCCCAGCGAAGCCAGATTGTCAGAGAGGTGAGAGTGAGAATTCCACTGCTACCAGCTTGCTCCCAGCAAAGCCAGATTGTCAGAGAGGTGAGAGTAATGTATCCACCACTACCAGTGTGATCCCAGTGAAGCCAGATTGTCAGAGAGATGAAAGTGAGCATTCCACCGCTACCAGCTTGCTCCAAGCGAAGCCACACTCTTCACTGCTTCTAGCAAAGCTAGATCCACTGCCACTAGCAAAGCCTGATCCACCGCTAACAGCTTGCTCCCAGCGAAGCCAGATTGTCAGAGCGGTGAGAGTGAGCATTCCACTGCTACCAGCGTGATCCCAGCAAAGCCATATCCACCGCTAGCAGCTTGCTCCCAGCAAAGCCAGATTGTCAGAGAGGTGAGAGTGATCATTCCACCACTACCAGCTTCCTCCCAGCAAAGCCACATCCACTGCTACCAGCAAAGCTAGTTTCACCCTTACCAGCCAAGTCAGATACATTGCTACCGGTGGCAATCGACCATGTAGGGAGGCACACCGGATGCTGAAGCTACATTCCAGAGTGAATTCATGAAAATGAAAGGGAGACAAACAATCTTGAGCAGATGCTGTACTCGGTGTATACTGTATTCGGTGTATGCGGCACTAGGTGCATGCTGTAATCGGTGTACGCAGTATTTGGTGTATGCTGTACTAAGCGTATGCGATACTAGGTGTCAACTCATGATTATGATGTGGAGACAAGGAGCACGATGACAAAACTTTGGGTTCTTGAGATGATGGTAGAGTTGTCGATAAGAAAGAGAGAAGGGGGATAAAGATGGGAACAAACAGAGAATACTAGCGGATATGAGAAATCAGAGGAATAATATGCCTGATTGAGTTTTGAAGACCTCGTATTAGTGTTATTAGTCGCCAGATCAGGAGTTGCAACTACAGTATCGGGAATGGTATATTGACCTGAACACAAATTCTCAAAGTCCCAGTTTCTCATGATGATTTGCGCCATCTCCTATCATCTCTCACGTACTCATTCTCACCTCTACCATCACCTAAGAACACGAAGTTGAGTCATCCTTCTGTATCTCTCCATTCCATGATCAAGAGCTGACACCAAGTACAGCATACACCAATTACAGCATACACTGAGGACTTCATACAGGGCATACTGCATCATCCCAAGATTGACTGTCTCCCACTGCCAGCCACTTTCAGATCTGTCAGCAGACCATGCTGTACTCAATCCTCGACATTCCCACAATTACAAGTTAACCAATGAATACAGTCTCAGCTGCTGTTGCCCCTCCCTCCTGAACTACTGCCTCCAGATAGACTGCCTCCAAGTACTACAATCTTTCTCAATCACGACCTACCAGTGTATCTCCAGACCCGTTCCATTACTGCCTCCAAGTGTATCTCCAAACTCCCTGCATCATAGCCTCCAAGTGAATATGACCATACTCACTCGATTAGGGCCTCGATGAGCATCTTCAAACTCGCTCCATCACGGCCTGCAAGTGTATCTGCAAACCTGCTTGACTGTGGCCTCCAAGTGCATATCTTCAAACTCACTGGATTATGGCATTCAGCTGCTTCTCCAAACTCGCTCGATCATGGCTGTGGAGTGCATCTCCAACCTTGCTGAATCACTGACTCACAGTGTATTTCTGAGTTAACTCGAGTAAGGAGTGGTGAAACGGTCGAGTTAAAATGCAGCCAGCCCATCATGAACACACCTTCGCAACATGCATACCATCCGGAGGGCATCATTGAGAGAGTGCGGTTCTGCCTTGAGGAGTGATGGACGAGGATATGAGGATATCAGGGTATCCCTGGTGATGATAAACGACACTAATTGTGTGGTTCTACGAACCCTGGGCAACAGTGCGTGAGGAACCACAAAAATTGAGTGGATCAATGAAAGCTCGGTACGAGTGCATGAGATGAAGAGCTGGGGAAGATAGATTGTGTATTTTGTATAATGAGATGATGTCTCTCTACTCTGGGGTCTGCCAAATATATGCTCCCTGTTTCTGAGTCCTGCTTACCAGGGGTCTGCGAAATATATACTACCTGTTGCAGACTTCATCTCTGTTATGCCTGTATCTCTGTGTGTATGTATGCAGCAAGACTTAGATAATACATGCCATATTAAGATGTTGCGAATCTTGTGACTGTATCAAAGACGAATATAATACACCAAATTCCTTGTGGTTGTGGAATTCGAAGAACTACTGCTGTGACAATATGCCACCAAGTCTTCCGCAGATCTGATGCAGAGGTTTCAGCTGCGCTGGAAGTTTCCCTCAGACCTATGCAGAGGTCTCACCAGCTCCCAAAGTTGACTATGCCAATAGTCAACTCTTCTAGCATCCGGAATGAACCACCATAACTGCAGGTGCTTTCAGAAGCACCTGAGAATGCTCTTGCGGAGTCTGAGAGCACTGTGCAGAGCTCCAGGTGGGTGTGGGATAATCTGGAAGTACTTTGAAGTACTGGTGATGTCACCCGGAATGTCGGGGAGGTTTGCGTGCTGCTTCCAGACTGATTTACATTTTGCTGATGCCAGATTGTCCAGCTGTGGTCTGGCTCACTGACAATTGCAGCATTCAGGATTGACAAAATGGTGGTGTGAATGATTGATGGAACTATAGTAAGTATCAATTCATCATCCCTTTGCCAGTGCTATATGAATACCCAAATATTGTTTTTGCCCTCTGATTTCTCCATAACATTATTATTTACATAAGCGATTATGACGCTAAATTACTGGACACGGAAATTGATTGAAGTGCTGCAATGCATCTTAGTTGGCGAAAGCCTGTGACCCGAGGCTTCTACCTGTTGTCTTTACTATCTACAAATCATCTGGCAAAAGAAAAGTAGCCTCGGGGAGATGAAATAGATACAAATGCAGACAAATGTCCTCGGTGTGGGGGTTTCATAGATCATGTGTTTCCTCCAGCGAACACCTACCTCCACGATATCATTGAGTGCTACCTTGTGTTTCCAATCATTGAGCATAGTCCTATCTGCCAGGTACCGTTTCCACAGCAGCCCGTTGGATCCCAGATCACTGATTCAACTAATTACAAGATCTATTAGGATATCCCATTGCTTTGCACTGGCGTCTGCCTTGTTGCTACTTCACACAGACTAGTCGATTTCCCAGACACGCTCCCTCACTTTATTATGTTTTGGTTGTATTGTAATACCACCCTTCCCCTGCCAAGTCCGCACAGTTTCTGGTGCCCATAGGTTGACAACATCACGAGCATCCTTGGCCCAGTGGCGGATATGATGAGTGGGTATCTGGATTGCATTCGCAACTGTGACGACTGATTTTGGCAACCAGAAGTGATCACAGTACAGTTCAGACTCTCAATGGTGGTCAATCATTGAATAGTGGATATGCAGTGGTTGATACTCTAGTCAAGCGTTAGGAGTATTGAATATATCATCAAGGGTGATGAGAGGCAGTAGCAGCAGAGAGTGGCGTGTGTCAAAGGGTCTGCACATTGTAAGTAAGGTGGGCAGGGAATGCAAATAGTTATGTCGGCTTGGAGGGGTTATCGTGATCCGGTGAAATCATCTTGGCTGCTACCCAGTTTGAACGCAATGTGTGTAGCATTATCCAAGCACTCAGATTCATCAACTGAATGCATAAATTAATCACAAAGACAACCGAAAGAATACTATGCAGTCATATCTAACCTGTTTGTACTCGCTCTGGTTCTTATACCCTGCAATGATGTCATTGGGTCAGTTTTTAAGGATTTTGCAAGGTGTATGGAATGATCGAACTGTACAAAAAGTGACACCTGTAATCCAGGCAAAGGGCATACAATGGCCTTGTAGGAGTGCAATACAATCACCGAAATGAGCTAAATGCAAATTTGTTACGCATTTGAAGATCTAAGTGATGCTGAGAATGAGAGAGAGATTAAACACTGTGGAAACATGCGAAACAGGATGAGAGAAACTCTATGAGAGTGGTCAGACCCCTTTCTGGAAAAGTTAGCTTGAGGTGATGCTGTCTCCGAAGACCAGGCCTGTTGCAATAGGGATGAGTAGCTATCAGACAGCCAAGATACGGCTTAGTATGGTGGTGTCATTTCATTTTGCTAACGAAACATGGATATTCAGGAACAATATTTTTACTCTATGAAGAGATACTTCTAGATTGGTACTGAAATTCCTCGCCTCTGCCACGACCACCAAATGAGGATTGAGTATGTATCAGCCAAACAACCGCGAGATAATGGGTTTGTGATTAAGCAAAATGAAATTCTACTTTTATTCAGTTGTAAACAGTATTACAACCTATCTCTTTACAGTTTCCATGATGATTCATGTGTTATAGACACCACTAGCCAAAGTATTTGTGTCGATCCAGCGCAACCTGCAGCCCAGGCACGTATTAATGGCACTCCACACTTGGACAACCATTTAGCATGCAAGCCAATTACTAACAAGTACTTTGATATTTTGAACAATGAATCAGATCTATGGTTACAATTTACTTGTGAGGAGGAGAATTGATTGGTGTACTGGTGCCCCAAGCACATCTTGCGCTGAGCTGGTGTCAACAGGCTTTCCAGAAACTCTATGATGGCAACCATCAGCAACTCCACGTTGTCCCAAAACTTGATTCAAAAGAATGCACAAAATGTTCTGCATGATGTGCATTGAGTTTTCGAAATTGGGCAAAGTGTGTTACAAGTGAGTGGCCACTCCGAACAACCTTTACAACAATGATTACGTACATATCCTCTACGGTAATGTTGTTGTATGTATTGGGTTCATTGTGGAATGGCCTGTGATCAGAGAACGTATATGGTGTACTGCAGCATAGGAATTTGATCATGCTGAGGAACATATCAACTCAGAAGTGAAATCATTTACCTGGTGGTGGAATGAACAGGTACTTGAGTTAAATATTGTCATAGACACAACGACTTTGACTGCTTGCATATCTATTGCGGCCCCTTGGAGCTATGATTGTACCTTGATTTGAGAGTTCAGACCTGACACAACTTACAAACTATTTATACTGCAAGAAGAAATAGTCTCTATATTTGAGTCTTGAACACAATGAGTTGACAATGAGATCAAAGCCTTCATATGTTGCGAGTATTGTTGTTGCCCTTCTTCCAATGCCGCCGATATATCAGTGTATGGGGAATGACAAATCAACTCCCATGAATGATCAGCAAATTACTAATTGGTAGTGTTTAAGTTATTTCTTTGAACTCATTTTTTGCCCTCACAATGAAGTGTTTACCCCAAGAAGTCTCAGGCTTGTGCAGATGTCTGGATGCGGAAATGATAGCCTGTCACCTTAATCTTGATGGCGGAATACTTCCAACTGCTTCACTTGCAGATGAATAAGCAACCCTATTGACTAGTGTGCAAAGCACCAAAACTGTCATTTGCAGAAAGCAATTCATCGCCACAGCCTTTGAGAGATTATTGGTTTTACTTTCAATAGATGATACTTGCACCTGGGAGAGATGAGACTGAGAGATCGAAAGGAAGACAATATCTTGAAGATCAGGCTATTGGCATGTCAGAAGGCATTTTAGGGAATATGAAATGAATCTCCCCAATGACTAATATTGTAACCGATAATCTTCATACAGTCAATCTTAGTTCACATGATCATTGGATGGACCGGGTAACATTCTTCCTTGAATACCATTCCAGCATTAATAAATTCAACCAGCTCTGGGCGGTAATATCTGCATATTGTGGCTCCGCTTGATTCGACTAGCTATATAGCCAGCTCACACTATCAAGTGGTCAGGAGATGAAAGCAACAAGGTATGAGATTTTTCTAGTTGTTGCTGCGACTTGTTCAAACCCTTCGGGAAGTGAAAGGATCCTCTTCACAGAAGCTTTGTTGTACGTCAAACGCATATTATGTGTTCATCTAATGGCACAAAATAGGGATCATACTGAAGTAGTGTTAGCAACCCTTCCAGACTGCGACATCAGTTCCATATCCAGATTGGAAATGAACCGTAGTGAACTACGTGGTCCAGGGTTTCAATACACCAGAACTGGCAATTCGGATCCTGTTCAATACACAACTCTGAACCTGTTTCAATTGAGCGTGTTGTCAGTGGGTTGTCCAGCGGATCCCTCCGTAGATTCATATACTGCTCTTGCTTTTGCTGTTTGATAATTGTATTTAATCAAAATCACCTAACTAACATCCAGAAATACCTTTTTAACACTTTTCAGGTTGCGACTTTGGCTATTTTGGAATCAATATTACTCCTCTTGGGTGTTGAATTTAGGCGTACTATGGGGGTCAATAGTTCTGTTATGATCTCATACATCCACGCGACCCCTTGATTACCCAATTTTCAAGACCAAAAATTGTTGACGCTTAGGTGACGCTCATTTTCAGAATGGGGCAATGGTCGTGTAGCTTTACTTTTTGTCTATACAGGCAGCCATTACATCCATTATGCCTAACGACTACTAGATCAATTTGTAATTACCTGACTGAAAAGACTAAATATCGTTGACACTCCATTGATGCTCAATTTCATGATAGGGTAACAAACATCTCAGGCATTGTTGTACATTGAAAGGCCACCAATACATCATATATGAATTATTACCACAAATCAACACTTAGATAACGCAAGATGCAACGGCAAAACTCATCGATGCTTGGTTGACGCTCATTTACAGAATAGGGTAGTGACCCTATCACATGGTGTTTTGTCTATAAAGGAGGCGTATAAAACGGTTATGCTACACCGTGATTAAATCACATTTCAATTACTATGCTTACAGGATCGAAAGGTGTTGACTCTGTGAACATGCTCATTTTGCCATGGGAGTATCCACAATATGCAATCAATTCATTTTGCATAGTCTATAGTTCACATTGTTTTGGCTGCCTTTCTAGTATTTTTATTAACTTTCTCCTTGATCACTACATTGTTCTTTAATAATACATATAAATATATCCTTTGAAATATACTTTACAGTGTCCACTAATTGTAGATGATAATATAATCCTACATCCCATTAGTTTCAATCAATGCTTGTCATCACTTGCAGGTTCGCTCAATAGACTGCTCTGGTCCTCAAAATAGATTTTAGCTGCATTACCATGCAGCAGATTGTGTACTCACCAGTGGATGTTCCTTTATTAGTCAGCATATCTCCATCAACATCTGTAATGTGCTGGCTATCCTGGGCATATGCATCAAGAGTACACAATTCAGCAGAGGGAAGAGAAGTCTGTGAATATACATATCCAGCCAACAAATTGATAATTTTGAAATGCTGTGCTCCAGCATTGTAAGCCAGTGGTGCGGGTGGCGTTTAGGGCAGAGGCGGCATCGGCTGTGAGGTCGGCTGTCTTCGTCAGGCGGGTGGCGGAGCACCTGTTCTTTTGCATCTCCGGATGGTCTGCCAATTCTTTGCGATGCCACTTTGGAAAGAAAGGCATACATCCGTGTGGTTTCGACAAAGCAAAGACGGGTGTCCTCTATCGCAGTGTTCACCATTTTATGCTCTGGAAACTCAACATTCCGCTACTGCTCTTCTCAGACTTCAGCGCAACATTTGTTGATCAGATACTGTGTTTCCTCTGTCGCGACAGGTGAAAACCCACTTTTGGCCATTTTGGCTGTATGCAAGGCCAGGCGCGTGTTGGACTGTTCCAGCTGCACACGACCTCCATGCCTTGCCATAGTAGCAGACATGTTAAAATCCTACAAGAAATTAGTTGCTGCTTCTAAAAATGAGATTTGGCAATTACCTCTACCATATACACTTCCTTAGCCTCATCTAAGGTGATAAACGTCTGTTTCGTCAACTCCTGGGGATGCTTATTACAAAATTTGTATGTGAATAGCCCTGAGCTGACAACATTATGATATTCGATTTTGCGGACTGTGATGATACATCGCCTGGTCAACCATGGAGGTTTGCCATTACAGGTGGCGATACATTACTCACTGAGGTCTCTACATCGACCCGCTGTACGTTATATGTTCAATTGATGGCCATTCACCACAGTACGGATATATTGACATTCCATTGAATGCTGCAGCTTGTGTTTGCTGCTTTTGGTCTTTCAGACGATTTTTAATTGTACATCCTGGGTCACATGTTTCGTTGCTGTATTTGCAGCATCACGGTGGAGTAACTGGTGTCTGCGTTCTTGCTGTGTGCCACAAAGAGACATATTGTATGAAATGCTTGTCAATTAGCTCGATTCAGGTCGTGTCTCCCCAGTCTAAGGCATTTGTGTATCCATGATTTGGTTTTGTGCTATAGGTGAGGCAGATGATAACGAAAAGAAGTGGGAACTCCTCACGAATATATTGTTAGATTCATTTCAGAATGGAATAAGTAGCAGCGAAGTTGTATGTTATACTCAAGATGAATGCTGCTGTGTATGGCTGCAAGTTGCAAGGGTTTCCCACTGTCCCACTATATACAATAAGTCAGTCAGATGTTGTTTGTTTGGTTCCAGCGATCAATTGAAGTGTACGACAGCCGAAATCTGATACTGGTAAGATATAAATATGACATTTACCGTGGGAATGGATGACTGCTGATGGTTGTCTGAAACAACCCCCAGGATAATACATGAAACTGATGCTAACAATCAAGTCATGTTGTATGGTTAGCCTAACTATTCCTGCTTTATTGACAGTCAAAATCCAGATTTGACTTTGTTCAAGATGATTCAATGTACCGACCTGGACATAAAAGCCACAGCTTGCCTCCATACTGTCCGTATCTTGTGACATCCAATATCTCGCCCAACATCAAAGTCAATACAAACTACAATGGTTATTGCTCTGAAAAAGAAGTTTTCCCCACTACCCACTGGCAAATATACCAAATCAATAAAGCAATCCACACCACAAAGTCATCAAGCGAATGAAGGCGAGTACAGCATCAGAGCAGAATGAGTCGGATCGCTTCGGGAATTGCGCAGCTTGCTATCAAAAGAGCAGCTTGCAGTAGAGATACCACGAGAAACGAATATCTTAGGCAATGGAGGGTAAGGGAATTTGATCGAGGATTAAGTTGGGAGAGAAATTGCTGGGGCAACAAAGCAAGTTGAAGACACAGAGGCAGCAATTACTCAGGAGCAGGAAGATACGGCAACAGCTGAAAACGTGTGGTTGACCACCAGACAGCCCGAAAAAACATTGCATGAAGTAATGGTTGCTATCGGAGATAGTCTGAGCGCTCTTGCAAGCTCCGACAATGTGGAGGATGGGAAAGATGAGGATAATGAAGACACAGAGCAGGGAAAGATGAGCGAAGATGATGAATGCGGCTGGGTGAGGGGCAAAATCTCCAGTATGGTACCGCACCACATCAAGAGGTTTCGGCAGAAGCAGATGAAGCTTACCGAATTGATACAACAGGGATGGGGGGACTGCGCTGACCACGTCCATGAGAGAGAGAAGAAGTACAGCACATCCGAATTGAGCATTCTGGCAGTCGCTATACCGCAACAGCATCAGGATGCCGTCCACCTGCACCCACAACGTTTACAGAGCTTATGGAGAGTCTTGACATTGTCCCCGATATGTTTCAAATAACACAAGGGATTGCTCGACCAGAAAGTAATCATATGAGGCTCGGTTCTGGGAAGCCACAGTCAATTACAGGTATACCCAGTCTTGAGCCTGCTGCAGAGCCTGATTCATCCCCTATGCGGAAAGCGAAGCCAGTTCAACCTGTAAGGTTTTACCGCTGCATTTAGCCTCCCACACTAATCACCATATTGAAATCAGATCCAGACGAAAACATAGTGATGGCTGCTGCCTCATCGGAGGAATAGTGAGGCACATTTTATTTTTGACAACATATCTTACTGAAAAGCTATTTGTGCAGCAATTTTGGTACATGTCAGCATCTTCTTGATTTCAGTGAACAAATTGTGAGACATGATAATTCATGTACATATGTGCAAGGGCCAAACACACCATGCGAAAGTTCTACAACCAAAATCTGGGTATGAGATGGCGAATAAGCTCGATTTCTGTTTGCAGCTTACCGTTTGGTCAGAAAGTAACAGCTAAATAAGTAACGAAATATACTTACACAATTTGAGTCAGTGATGTCATATGAGTCATAGAAGGAGCGGGTCTGGCTCAATACAAATCTGTTAGTAAGATGACTGTCATGCTGCATTTATCCATGCATTTAACTGCATAGCTCTGCATACAGACCTGGTGCGCATGATTGGGACATTTAACAGTATTTGTGGTACGTCATGGAAATTGAGTAGATGAAGCTGAATGAAGAAAGATGAGAAAGTCGAGCTATATTAATCAAGGCATAGTGAAATGATCTACATCCCGTGAATTGCCGGCTGAAAGCCCAGGAATGTGATAGGGCCACGTCGTCTATCACTAAGAGAACTTGGATAGAGGTTGATCAGAAATTGAAAGGCCACAAAGGGTCTGGATGCAAACGATGATACTTTGAAATGCAATATTGGATATCAATAATGTGTTTGCAATTCATTGGATACATTTATGGAGTGTAAAAAGATTCTTTCGATGTGTTCAATGTCAGCGTCAACAGAGCGTGAACAATTTTTGGTCTTACATATTCAACTATCATAGGGCTCCGTTGTCTCATCTATCCAAAGTAAATTCATTGGTCGGCGTTAAAGCCAAAAAGGCAAATGACATGCTCATTGCCTCATCCTAAAAATCAGTGTTAACAGAGCATCAACAATATTTGGTCTTACACAATCAGCAATCAAAGGGCCACATCGTCAGCTCCTGGTAAAGTAACTCTATTGTTTGGTGTTATAGTCAGCAAGGCAACTGATACGCTCATTGCCCAATCCTAAAAATGAGCATAACCGGAGCTTCCCCAATCTTCAGTCTTACACCATCCACAATCGAAGGGCTGCATCATCAGCTCCTGCTAAAGTAAATCTATTGGACATTGTTATTGCTTAAAAGGCCAGTGGCACACACATTGTCCCATCCAAAAAAAGAGCGTCAACAGAGGCTCAACGTTTTTTGGCCTTGGATCATTGAAAAACCAAGGGCTGTGCAACGACATTGACCCATAATGGAACCATTGGCCGCCTTGCAACACAAAAATGCTTGTGTCACCATTGCTACTATGTCGTAACACTGAGAGTCAATGGAGTGTCAACGATTGTTAGCCAGGCATCTTAGAAAACCCAACAGCTGTGTGGCGATATTATCCCAATACAGAACTACTGGCTGCCTTTCTAGGCAAAAATGCTTCCGACAGCATTGCTATTGTTTTCTCAAAATGAGTGTCAGTGGAGCATCAACAAACCATCAACAGAGGGTCAACTATTTTTGACCTTGCATCATGGCCATTCTAAGGGCTGTGTGACAATATTAACCCATAATGAAACTAACAGCCGCCTTTCTAGGCAAACATCCTTGCGACAACATCACTACTGTGTCCTAAAAATGAGCGTCGATGGAGCGTCAACAATTTTATGCTTTCATCTTAGGAAATTGAAGGGCTGGGTAGCGACATTAATGTATAATCGAACTATCGGCCTTGTTTCTAGGCAAAAATACTTCCGACAACATCACTACTATGTTCTATAACTGAGCCTCAATGGAGGGTCAATGGAACCTCAACGATGTTTGGTCATGCAACATTCATAATCCATGGCCTGCACATGGACATAAACCCGTAATCAATCTATTGGCTGCCTTTGTGGGCACAAATGCATCTAACAATTCCTGTACTGCTACCTCAAAATAAGTGTCAGCAGCGCATCATCAGGTATTGTGGGGCTCAATAGGCTTCGCAGCAATAAAATGCATTGCGTCATTTCTCAATGGTGATTTCAATGGGCTGTCTTGTCAGTATGACACTGTATACAACTTCACAACTATGCATGCAATGTCTCACAGGTCTTCCTTTTGTCTTGCATGTAGCTCAAGAGTCAATATTTACGTACCAGCATTCTACTCAACAATAATATGACATTTGACAGTCTCTCAACTGGAGTTACACAGCGTTAAAATTCCTACAACCATTTTGGATTCCGAATCCATAAATATCTTGTTGGTAGAAGATATGATATATTCCCAGGATGAATGAGTCTTTATTCGCGATTTGAGCGACCTTAATGTACTAACCATCTCTGATGCTTGGTGAGCTTTAATGAATGGGCGCTCGAAGTGTCCTATTGTTTCGAGTAATTCTGGACATACCCCACTGTGGCGATTCTATTTGTACTGTGGAGCTGAGGAGAGCGGCTGCCCTGGCATCATATATATCATTTGTCATCGAGTTCTTCGCCATCCATCACAACTTGGGACCAGCTCCATGGGGATATTCTTGCTGGCAAAAGTACACATTGCAAAGTTAAACAATTTAACAGAGTCAGAAATTTCTGAATTGACAAGTACAACCATTGATGAAACCACTTTGGCTATATGCAAGAGACAAGAGAGTTGTGGATTAACAATAGTAAGTTCCCAAAAGAAATTCATATTCAACAGTTACATCCTATCTATATTAACACAATGGACAGACACAAAGCCCCAAACTGGCAGCAAAGAACTACGTATCAGCTGATATTCACCAAGATACCTGGAATAGGTACCTCATGTTACAATGTATTTCAGCTCACATTCCATGGCAGTCTATATCAAACTTCAAGCTAGGACGGTCATTTGAAGCATGACGTTGTGATCTGGTAATGCCATCCGCCAGCACCCTCAGCAACATTTGCCGGCGGGAATACTCACTGACAGTGGATTCTATTAAGAAGCAATTGCCATCAACAAATAAAGTTAGCTTGGTATTAAATGGATTGACATCAACAAACAAATTAGCGATAACATGGGTCATAGCTTACTCTATGGATACAAATTGGGCACTGCGGGAATCACAACTTGCATTCGACGATGTTGATAGCCTGTTCTGTTCCTTGTTCAAATGCTAATTAAGAATAATTGCTCAAGGGTCAATATACTGAAACAAGGCTAGCCGTACAATTGAAGGAGGTTCTGGATTGTTTCGAGCTTACTGATGGCCGTTTACTAGGAAATACCACTGATAATGCTTCTTCACATTAATCGATGACCTGGGAACTACAATCAAACCTTGCTGCCTCTGGCATCATGTGGCCTGCAATAAGAATCCACATACCACGCATGGTGCACGTCATTCATCATGCTTTGGGAATGAACGTGAGTGGCCTTGGGATAACAGGCCGTACCAAGTCCTGGGAAGCCCATGACCACTATCAGCAATTTGGAGAGAATGAGAGCACAGACATTGGGAACAGTCAAAGACTGCGAAAAGGGGGCAATCCAATAATCAACAGGGTGTTGCCTATGCGACTGGGTTTGGCAAAGATAACTGAGAAAGTATGTATTTCAAGACATTTTGCATGTTCTGAAACTGAAGTTCATATAGCAGAGAATGCTTGCTGTGTTGATTACATTGACACCTGGTTGTCAAAACAAGTTCATTGAATGCCAAGAAGCCAAAATATGAATTGCGTTACTACCTATTATGTATGCGAAAACACAGTGGAATTTGACACTGGAGTTGGTTGAGTGAGTCTGCTGATTATAAGTTTTCGCCAATGAGTGTTTTAAGAATCCCATATACCGTGATTACTGGCCACTCTTGACCACACAGGATGAGTGTACAATTGTCAAGCATGTCATGGAAGTTTTGACGCCATTCCGATACTGGACCCATGTGAATGTCAAAAAGACATACAGTCACTCTGGGTCATGTCATCACTGTCCACAATGACTTGCTGGATCATATGGAGGGCATTATGTGAGTGGTGGCTAAGAAGCAGACACAATCGAAGCAAGACTTATACTTCGCAGTGAAGGTTGTGTGACAGAAGCTGTCCAAACGTTCTGCTGATCTCACTCCAACGACTGGTCTGCTTGTCATCTCAGCGCATGTCCTTGATCCTTTCCAGAGATTGCGATTAAATAGGAAGTGGGACGACGCGATGGATATTGATTCCGAGGATGAGACGTCTTATACTACCCAATACCAGGAGGCCATTCTGAACTAGGTGGAGAATGAATATTGCGCAAAACATTGATGAAGATCTGTCATGAAACCCGAACACAATCCGCACCACAATTTCTTCTCCTCTTCCAAGGTATCTGGATACGGTCAATCGTCTTTTGATCCATATGATTTGTCCAGTGATGATGAATACTACTTAACACCTAAAAGCATGGCTGAAATGACACCCAGATGAGGGGATCATACAGCACCCTTGTTGACAGCCGCAAGAGTCTATTCGAATTCTCCACCTAAATCACTAAAGAACAGGGGGCAAGTTAATCCCAATTGTAATGATAACTACTGTGACCGCACAGAGATTTACAGTACATTTCGGTTACTGTAAATCAACCCCTGGTGGTGGCAGCAAGTGGAAATGCACTCAAAGTATGCTGATCACTCAAATGTGGCTCGTGACATATACCCCATTATACCACATCCTCTTGGAGTTGAGTCCAGTTCTTCCCTTGGGAGAGATGATATTGGCTGGAGACAGTCTAAAACCACTGCCAAGATGTGTTGGGTATAAGTTGTAGTAAGGCAGTGTGTTATAGCCAATAACAGAATATTGGCAGGCAACTGCGCAGCATTGGATCCCACCAAAACTGAAAACAACTTTGAATTAAAGAAAGAGGCAGGGAAATGAAAATCACACAGAATAGCCAAGGTCCACGACATTTTGGAGATGTGGCAGGGCAGCCAAAACTTTTGTGCTACACAGCAGGAATCTCGCTTTCCAAATATGTAAATAACTGCAATAGCATACATTTCAGATACCGAAGAGATCATCAATGCATCCTGGTCAAACTTTAGACTTGATGGTGCGGCTGCGTTTAAATTACCAGAAAGATCGCCTTTGGCACCACCTTGGACTGCAAAGAACCTCCCTAGAGGACGAACTCGAGTACAAAATGTGCGCTGAATCAGAAGAATCGACCATCATGCAGCCAAAAGTAATGAGAATAGCGCACCTGAAAGTGTTTCCGACACCAAGAATTGGCTAACATCAACAGTGATTAGCATAATTCAAACGAGGTTGAAGACGACTGCGAGGCAGACAATGAACCCGAGATAGGGTTACGCAATGGCATCATGGCTTCGGAAAGCCCCGAGCACCGGTTTGTAAGTGCCACACCAAATGTTCCTCCATAGGTTCAGCCAACACTGAGGTCAGAGATACAGGCTGAAAAAGAGCTGATGACTGTTAGTGCAACGGAAACAAGGGGTAATAAGGGACACAAGAAAATTGAAGACCAGTGGGGTCAAGATGAATTCACCAGGTTCTATATGTTGCTTGACCGAGAATTATACTGACAGAAATATCATGGGGGCACAGTGAGCAGTCGCATGAGGATAATTGTTCATAACTACATCTATAGCTGGCAAAATGTAATATTCAGACAGATAAATGAATTTTGGTAGAATGAGAGAGGCCCATGCAAGAGTATTACTGGGCTTGGCTATTCTGATGGGCTGATTCTCAATTGGACAGAAAGGCAACGAATAAGTCAAAATAATATTTTATACAATTATCGATGGCAGCAGATATTGAATGTATGCTACATTCAATTGTGCATCAACTGAGGGTCAATGATTCTTGGTCATGCATCCTGCATACTCAGACCGCTGATAGGTTGCTGACAGTCATAAAAGACTTGCTGGCCGCCTTTATATGAAAAACAGATTACGATACCCCGCCTGCCCCATGTTGAAAATAAGTGCCAATGGAGCATCACCGATCCTTCGTCGTATATCTTGGATAGTCTGGGTGGCAAGAGGTTGTAAACAGTCACAAGCGAAGTATTGGCTGAGTTTATAGGAACAAGAGAGAGTGACGTGCTCTCGGCCCCATCTTGAAAATGAGCGTCAATGGAATGTCAATGATTGCTCCCCTTGCATTATGGTTAATCACAGCGTAATATGGTCAGTATTGCCTATATACATCGTTTTGACTGGTTCTATAGGTCAAGACACTCAGGAACACATGGTGGTACCTCTGTGAATGAAATATGTTGTTACTGTCTGGGAGGATATGACAGGAATATCCCTTACATATTTGCCTATAAAGGCTGGCATATCCTTTTTTATGGATGCTTGTGATCAAATGCCACTCATATTACAGAAGAGGCAAGAGAAAAATTGGTGACCCTCTGTTTCCACTCATTTTCAAGATGGGGAACAGAGCGTTGCGTGTTCTCCTTTTGCTATTAAGGCCGCTAATACTATGTTTACGACAGTGTGCAATCTGTCGCCCTCTAGATTACTTAAAATATACAACTAATAATCATTGACGCTCTGTTGACATTCATTTTTAGGGTGTAGTAGGGTCCATGTCTCTGTTCGTTTTGATCATTTAGGCGGCCAAATCATCACAAACAAACAGTGATGTAACAATATCAATATTTTGCAATTAACAGTAACATATCTGAATGCAGCAGTAAATAGTAAAACACGAAACACAGATCCGGAGATTGCAACCAACGGGTCTAGCAAAACCTGTCAAAAGCTTTGGGTTGACAGGTACTGGTTCGGGTTTTGCCCGCCAAGAGGTAGCAGACTGCAATTATGGGCAGGTCTGGTACCGAAACAAGCTGTTATTGTGGTCCACCCCCTGACTGCTGGCAGGTTACCCGAACCCATTGCTAGCAGTATCCTGAAGCTACGATTGAGCACATGGAGTTATTTTTCGATGTTTTTAAACATCAGAGGGATGATTTCGGTCGATTGTAAGATAGTAAATCAACAAAGAACATCTTGGAAGCCTTCAACAACCTGCTCACATTGAACAACTCTGTAGATCATAACACTGACCCGCTTGGGAAGAGTCGTTCGGCGGCTGTATTGTCATTGTGTTAATGTTGATAACCCAGAGGGGGAGACAGACTGTTCACAACATCTTGTCAATCAATTGGATTTCAAAGTTGTGAAAAATTATCTTCCGACCAACCTCGCTGACCATATCCAACAGCTTCGGAACCTATCAATCCAAGCTCTACCCTCCCAGAAAGAGCAATGATGGATTTCAAACAAGTGTACTGACAATCGAATTGTCATGAGGCCACTTGGCTGATAGTTTGCACAAATGCCCAATAGAAGGTGATTGTGTATCGCGGGATGAATTCAAATGCTGTGAAATAACTTTGCGATGATGAAGTGCCTCTAACCAAAGCCCTTATTCAGTGAATGGTGAGGAACCAGCAACTAGAAAGCAAGACCCTTGATGACTTTGCCCAGTGGTATGCAACGCCAGATGCAGAGCTCCAGAATCACATTTTGGGGTATTTCAAGTGATTTGCTGACTTCACAGACTATGTCAAACACAATCAGTATTTCAGTGGCCTGAATCATGCAAGATCCATTCAGTACAACACAGTAGCAATTCTGGTGATGTCTTACCACTGTGATGAGCAGGATGTGGGTATGGTTCATTGTGCTGGGTCCACATGGTGCAGAAACCATAATCAACATAGAAGTGATAGAGTACTTCATTCCATGGAGATGAGTCCGGATAGCCACTTCCAGTCCACTGCAGGATGTATTCCTGCGCGTTGATTGTGTCATGTTGTAGTCTGGGTTGCTGAATTCAGTGTTCCAGGGCTTCTTGCCTTCGTGAAAACCATTGTGACAGGGCTAATTAATAAGAAAGCTTGTACGGTAATTGTTGAGCGGAGATATAACATCTGCTACAATCCTAGCACAATGCATTGTATCATCGTAAGCCTCTATTTGGTGCTGAAACAACTAATATTGTCACTGTAAGCGCGATTGCAGGGGTTGTACACTGTCTCCCTCTGACACTAGAGACAGATAGCATGTAGTGGCACTTGAGCAATATCATTGACTTGAATACTTTCAATTTGTTTTACATGTAGATTGTTCAATTCAATGCATGAGGTAATCATTGCAGCAATATATCGATATTAAATGAATGCTTACTTTGTGCGTCTTAATAATAGTATGGCAGCTTTGAAAGCTTGTATATAGTCGATGTCTCAAGGGATTAAATGGTTAAGCATATTCTTGAAATCAAGGAAACAGTTCTAAATGCCGTTGTAACAATTAACATTCAGAGGACCAATGTGAGAAAGTGCATTAAATTAACTCGAATGACTAAACAGGATTTTGAAATATAGTGACAATGCGATTACATCGTTGAATACTTCGAAGCATTGGTGAACAATGTAAACATGTAGCTCTAATAATTTGATCAGAATGTGCAGAATGATTGGTGTGGGGAGTCCATTTGTGCAAACTATTTCCACATTTTGCTGATGCAGTCTCGACTGTTTCTCCAATATTGAATTCTGCACTGCGTATGCCACCCTTTTGGAGCTCCTTTGCTAACATGAACTGTCCTCAATTTTTGTCTGTGCTCCTCAGCTTCGATTTGGTGGTCCTCAATCCTCATTGGTGCTCCTCAGCCCTGATGTTTGCTGATTTTTCATTCTGTCCTGCACCAATACCTTCTGTGTACTTCTCTTCTGCACATCCCACTCCCCGTCTGGTGTTTCTCTATTCATGGTGGTTGCTCCCGTTTTTCATCAGCATAATCATTGCCTTTCAAATGCCCATTTACATTCACAGATAGCTGAAATCTCATGACACGTTTGTTAGATATCACACATCGAGCAAAATACTATCCAGTTCAATTTCAGCCACTTGCCAAGTACCAATATGTAGCAAATAGAAGCAGTGACTTAGGCTTCATTGCGCCGTTCATGAATTGTGTGCTTCTGCTCTTGGTTGCCCTGATGAGTTGGGACATGCAGTGGATAATGTTAACTGGATGTTTCATTTAAATGATTTGATCGGTTAGGAGGGTTAGTGTTTCGGTGTACCTGTAGTTATGTTGCAATCACTCACCTGTTCGTTTGGTTCTATAGGATAGTGAAGGAAAATGTACAATGCTGAAGAAGATGATAGCTAGTATGATTCAGCAGTGATAATGAACAATAATGCATGCATCATAATTGCCATTGAGGGAAATTAATCACTGGTGTACATTGGATGAGTCTCAAACAGTGTTAGTGATGGTTCCACATAACCTGGCAATGGTCCAGGTTTAGACAATAAACACTGTTTGGTTTAGTCTATAACCCGCGCAAATACCTGACCCAGTGCCTCTTGCGAGGCCAATCCACTACCCATACCCATCAGCCCGCTGGTTTCGCCGGGGTCCACTGGCCCTGTTGGTTCCAATCTCCAGCTCTGTGTTTTAGATTTTACTATTTCTGGCCACATTCAGACATCCTACTGAAAATCGCAAAATATTGACTTTGGTATAGCATTATCTTTTTGGATGTATTGGCTGCCTTTACAATCAACACAAAGAAAGACAGGATTCCTACACCATCGTGGAAATGAGCGTCAAAGGAGGGTCAATGAATTTTGGTCTTGCATCATGGGTATTCTGTGTGGCGATAGATTGCAGACAGTAAAAAATGAGGAATTGGCCACATGTATAAAGAAAAGAGAAAGTGACAAGCTTCCTGCCCCATTCTGAAAATGAGTGTCAAATGAGTGTCAACAATACTTGGTCATGTAAGTGAAGTAATTAATATGAGTTTGGTCAATGAGATGCATACTGAATGTTTTGGCCGCCGTTAGGGGCAACAATACTAGTGAAGACATCTCTACTATCTCTTTGAAATAAGTATCAATGGAGGGTCAACGGTTGTTGGCCTAACATCCTGGTTAATCAAAGCATGATATTACCGTTATTGTCTATATACAATGTTTGAATCGCTTTAGTAGACTACACTGCTACTGCACACATAGTTGCAGCATTTTCAATGAAATAAGTTGTTACTGTCCGCGAGGCTGTTGCGGGAATATCTCTAGCTAATCATCCTACATCGGCTGCCAACCCTTTGTTTATATACGTATACGACCAAGCACCACATAGATTGGTCTAGAGACAAGTCCAAAAATCGTTGACAATCTGTTGAAGCTCATTTTCGCAATGCTGCAGAGAACATGTCACTTGCCCTGTCGCCTATAAAGGCGGCCAATACTTTCATTATGTATAACCACTATCAAATCACCTCTTACTTACCTGACTTATATGTCCAAAAATTGTTTACACTCAATTGACGCGCATTGACAGGAGATAGTTGCGATGTTGTCGCGATTACTTTGGCCCATAAAGGTGCTCGATCATTTCAGGCTGTTTCAGTGCAACCCAGACTCGTATAAACTACCTTACTTACAAGTCCAAAGATTGTTGACACTATGTTGACATGCATTTTGCCACGGGCATATCCGCAATATGTAATCATTCGATTTGGTCTAGTATATCATTATTGGTATTTTGGTAGCCTTTCTAGCGGTTTCATGTACATTCTCCTATATGACAAAATTGTTCTTTAATGGTACATATAAATATGTTCTTTAAAATATACTTCAAAGTGTCTGCTAATTGTAGATAATAATACATTCCAAAATTCTATTCCTCCCGTTCAGTAATCGTCTCCATTGTCAGATTCGCACATTATCCTTCTCTCATCTGCCCACTGGATGCTGGTTGCATTACCACCCATCAGATTGTATACTAACCAGTGGATGTTCCTTGATCAGTCAGCAAATGTGGGAAAAAATATTTCTCATTGTTGCGATGCTGGGTATATATATGGAGATTGAAAAATTCAGTGTTAGGAAGATGAGCATGTCAATACGCATATCCAGCAGGCAAACTGTCGATTTGGGAACATTGAGCACTGGGAGTGTCACAGGGCGATGCAGGTCGTGCACTGGGTGGACTTGGGGTCAGTTATGGTATCTGCTGTCAGCATTGGTCTGGTAGAGTTGAAGTTGTTCCATTGCGCCTCCAGCGTGTCCTCAGATTCTTCGCTGTGCCATTTTGGCAATGTCAGCAGCCATTTGTGTAATTTTCCAGTAGCATAGTTGGGTGTCTTGCTGTTGCTGACATTACGACTCTATGCCTTGGTAACTCAACTCCCCGTTTACGCTCTTCTTGCACTTCGGTATGAGGTTGCTCGATTATCTGTTGGGTTTCCTGTATTGTAGTACACGAAAACCCTCCTTTGGCCATTCTGCTCAAGGTCAAGACAAGGCTTATGTGGGACTGTTCTAGCTGTACCTGACCTTCTTGCCTTGCTATAGTAGAGGACATGTTGAAAATCTACAAGAAATTAGTTGCATCTGAAATGAGATTCAGCTATTACCTCTACCATATATGCTTCCGTAGCCTTCTCTAAGGTGTTTAATAACTGTTTCATCCACTCCCAGTGACGTGTATCACAAATGTTGTCCGCAAAATTCCTGGTGCTGACAATATCATAATAATTCATTTCACAGACTGTGTGGTCACATGCCATTATCGACCATAGAGATTTCCCATTCCTGGCAGCTCTCAATTGGTTACAGAGTTCTCCACGGAAACCTGCTGTATATTGTACGGTTAGTTGATGACTGTCTACCTCAATATGGATATACTCACATCGGATGACATGCTGCTTCCTATTCTTGCAGCTTCTCATTGTATAGCCCATTTTTATATGTCCGTACTGGGTCATATTTCCACTGCCTGCATTGGCAGTGTTGAGGTGGACTAACTGGTGTCTACTTTGTTGCTGTGTTGCAGTGACTGACACATTGGATGAAGGGTCTGTCAATTCGCTGGATTCAGATCCACTGTCACCTTGCTGAGGTGCTTCTGTAACCATGATTTGCTGGTGTGGGAAATGACAGGAAGATGATAACAAAATGATGTGGGAAGTTATGAGGAATATGTAGTATGCGTCAAATCAAAATGGAATGAGTAACAGCCGACATGCGCGATCTGCTCATGATGAATCCTGCTGCATAATGCTGCCGGTTGCAGGGGTGTCAGACTGTCCAGTCATTTGGAGGAAGTCGGTCTGGTATTGTCCAATCATTTACATGAATACACAGATGTGAACAACTGCCGGAATCTCATGATTGTCTAATGTAAACCCAAAGTTCTCCAACTGAAAGGATGTCTGGTAAAGTTTGTCACAATAAATCCCTCGGATCTTACATGAAACAGACATCAAAAACCAAGTCACATTGTACGGTTAGCATAGCCATTCCAAAAGAAGTGACAGTCAATACGCAGATTTTGGCTCCTTCCTGTTGCACAATTGTATCATCCTTGACATATACGATGCAGCTTACCTCCATCCCATCCATATCATGCAACATCCAACATCTTCCCAAATAACAAAGTAACCACACAATACAATGGTCAATGCTCCGGAAAATAGTTTTTTACCACTTCCGGCTGACAATTATCGGAAATCGACATGGTGGTCCACATGACCACATCATCCAGGAATTGAATCCAAGTGCAGCTTTGAAGCAGAAATTGTTTGAGCCCTAGGGGTGTTGCACAGCTTGCAATCCAACAATAAGCTTGGGGTGGAGAAATCACAAGAAACATACTTTTTGAGCAACTAAGATAAAGAGCAATGGATCAAGGATTATGTGGAGACAGAAACTGCTGCAGCAAGGAAGCAAGTTGAAGACGCAGAGACAGCGATTAAGCAGAAGTGGGATGATCTAAGATATGCTGAAAATTTGGAATTGACATCCAGAAAGTCTGAATAAGCATTTGAGTTGATATTGATTGCTATCAGAGACAGTCTGAGTGATTCTGCAAGTTCTGACAATGCAGAGCATGGGGAAGATGACAAAGATGATGACAATACAATGCTGAGCAAGCTGAGTGAAGATGACAAACAAGGCAGAGTGATGGGCACAATCTCCAAACCGGTATGGCAGCACATCGAGAGATTTCGGAAGAAGCAGATGAAGCTGGACGAATTCACACAACCGGGATGGTGCTACTCAGCCGGTAACTTCAGTGAAGAAGATATGATAAAAGTGGCAGATGAATTGAAGGTTCCTGCAGTCAGCATGCCGTGAATGGATGACATTACAGCCGCTCCTACAGTGTCAATATTTGGGGAGCCTATGCAGACTCTTGAGATTGTTCCAGGAATATGACAAATGCTGTAAGGTACTTCTGGACCAGAAAGTAGTAAGATGTGGATAATTGACAGCAGACCACTATCACACAAACAAATAGAGTCTCTGCAGCCCAAAGAGGCACTCGATTCATCACCATTCAAGACAGTGAAGCCTGTTGAATCAATATTCATTTACCCCTGCCACTGGCCAGTATTGCTTAATAAATTGTAGAAATGGGTTTCAGACTGAGAAATGGTGATAGCTCTTCTGTCACCAGAGGAATAGAGAGGCAAATTGTTATTTTCAATGTCATGTCTCTTCGCAATGCAGTTCTTGTACAAATATTGCTACTTGCCAGCATTTTCTTGATATCCGTTGCTGAAATGTGTGACATGATAACCTATCGGTGCACGTGCAAGGGTTGAATGCAAAATGTGACAGTTATTGGCTCCAAATCTGGTCGATTGTGAACCAACAATCTTGTTATCTAGTTACCTGGTACTGTAAAGTGAGAAAGAAAAACCTAAATCAGAGACAACATTTACTAACAAAATCTATATTAGAGATGTCATTCGAGTCCTAGAAGAAACAGTCAGTGTGCATAACCAATCGATACGATTGGCACCTGTCATGGTGAATTCATCTATTTTTCCAACTGCATAACTCTCTACTCAGACCTGGAGTTCACTTTCAAGATAATCAATATTGGTTGTAGTAGGTCATGCAAATCGAGGAGAAGGAGCCAGATCAGCAATGTTGAACAAGTTGGGCTATAGTAATCACCAACTAGTCGATGAATCTACATGCTGTAGATTATCAGCCGACAGAACAGGTATGTGATAGGGCTATGTCATCCATCACGCAGAAATTGAGTATAGTAGTGGATCACAACCTGAGTGGCCATGGAGCTTGCTGATCCAAATGATTATACAGAGACATGATATATTGGTTTTCAATAATAACTATATGAATTTTTGCATCCAATTATTGAGCCTACAATAACTGTTAAGATGTGTTCAAGGTGAACGTCTACAGAGCATCAACACTTTATACTCTTTCCCTTTCTGCATTCAACTGGCTGCATTGTCACATCCTTCCAAAGTTGACGTATTGGGCATCTTTATAAATACAAAGGCAAGCTACATGCTCATTGCCCCATCCTAAAATGGAACATCCAAGGAGCTCCAATGATTTTTGGTCCTTCCTCTCAGAGAATCCAAAGGCAGTGCAACAACATTAACCCATATTTGAAGGATTGGCCATATGTTTTGGTGTGCATACTACTGACAATATTACTGTGACCTAAATATAAGCTTCGACAGTGCATCAACAATGTTTGGTCTTACATTTTGAATATTCCAGAGGCTGTGGAATGACAGTAACCCATCTTCATTGTATTGACCACTTTTGTAGGCAAAAATACAAGTGACCATATCACTACCACCTGCTAAAAATGTGTGTCAATGTAGCATCAACTATTTTTGGTCTTGCATCATGGATAATTCAAGGGTAGTGCAACGACATGAATCCATAATCAGAGTATTGGCTGCCTCTATAGGTACATATGCTAGTGACGATACCATTACCACCTTCGAGGAATGAGCGTCAACAGAGTATTGATGATTTTTGGTGTTGCATTTAGGAGAACCAATGGGCTGTCCAATGTCGTCAATCTATAATGAGAGTATTGGCCACCATGATGGACAAAAATATTAGTGGTATTGCTACCACCTTCTAAAAATGTGCATGAACCAAACATCAACAGTTATTGGTCTTGCATTTTGGATGATCGAAGTACAGTATAATAACATTAATCCACAATCGTAATATTGGCCACATTTCTGGACAATGCTGCTAATCACAATATGGTGACCTCCTTCTAGAAATATACATCCATGGGGTCAATGATTTCTATGCAGAGTCAGTATGCTCCACAGAAACAAACAGCATTGCATCATGAGACAATTAGCTTTCAAAAGTCAGTCTTTTCGATATGTTCTCGTTCACAACTTTACTACTCTGCCTGAAATGTCTTACAGGTTTTACTTTGTTCTTGATTATAGCTCAAGAGTCAATATTAGGGAACCAGCGGTCCACTGTATAAAAACAAATCATGTGACCATCACTAAAGTCGAATTTCGAATCATTCTAATTTCTACCACTATCTCTGATTACTCACATTTGAATACCTCATTGCTTGAGGTTATGATATCTTCCAAAAATGAACGTGTCTTTATTCATATTTTGAGCAACCTTACTTTAACAATCATCTCTGGTGCATGGTGAATTTCTATGAATGTGGGCTCAAAGCATTGAATAGCTTGGAATAATTCAAGACAAGCTCCTTTGTGGCATTTCTATTTACATTGTGGAATTCAAGAGAACGGCAGCCCTGGCATAATATGTATCATTTGTTATCAAGTTGATCACCTTTCATCAGAAAATGGGACCAGCTCAATGCGAAATCACTTGCCCCCAAGACTGCACAGTGCAAAGTTCACAAATTAACAGTATAGGAAGTGACTAAATTGACTAGTTCAACGGTCAATGAAACAGCTCTGGCTATGCTAAAGAGACAAGAAAGTTGAGCAATTACAATTGTAAGTTTGGAAAGTAAATTGATCTTTGACAGTTAGATCTCATCTGTATTAACTGAGTTGACAGACAATACACTCCAAACTGGCAGCTCAGCACTTTGTAACTGCCAAATAACACCAAGACACCCAAAATTGCTACCTCAGGTAAGGATTTGTTTCAGCTTATAGTCTATGGACAGCAATTTCTAACCTAGAGCTATGAATGTCATACAATGCATTACAAAGTAAGCTGGTGCTACCATCTGCCAGCACTCTTAGCAACATTTGCTGGAGGGCATAGTTACCCACAGTGGATGCAATTAAAAAGAAATTGCCATCATGAAATAAAGTTTGGTCACCTTTAGACGGGTGAACATCAACAAACAAATTGGCAATAATGTTGGTTGTTGGCAACTATATGGATTGGAATTAGGAATTGTGAGATGTACAACTCACTTTGGATGAGGTTGACAGCCACTTCTGTTCCTATGTCAAAATGAAACTCAGCATAACAGGTCAGGGGGCCACATCCTGGAGTAAGCCTACCCATACAATTGACAGAAGGTCTTGGTTGTATTGAGCTTATGCATGGCTGTATACTCAGAATGTCAGCCAAAAATATTTCATCCTATTACTCAAAAACTCGGAAACTACGATAAACCCATGATACCCCTAGAATCGAGTGGTCTGCATTGCGAAACCACATACCATGCATGTTGGATGTCATTTAGCTTGATTTGGGTGTGTTCAGGAGCACTCTGGGTGTTAAAGGCTGCAACAAGTCTTGGGAAGCCTATCAGCGCAAACAGCAATTTGGAGAGAATGAAAGCACAGACATTGGGAATAGTCAAAGACATCAAAATGAGAGCAATGCTAGAATCAACAAGGTGTCAGCCATGAGACTAGGTTCAGCAATCATAATTGAAAAAGTACATATTCAAGATATTTTGAGTGTCCTGAAACTGACCTTCATATAGCAGAAAATACTTGCTGTATTGATTACTCTGACACCTTGTTATTGAAACAAGTGCATTGACTGTCAAAAGCAGATGTACAAATCACAGTTCCACCTGTTACAGATGTGAAAATACAGTCGAATTCAACTTGGCAGTTGCTTGAATAAGCTTACCGCTTACCAGAATTTGCCTGCGAATGGCTCATGAATCCAAAATACAGTCATCACGAGCAACTCTTCACAACACAGAGTCACTGGATCATCATCCAATACATCATGGAAGTTTGAAGGCCATTCCAATATTGGACCCTGTGGCTGTCAAGAATACATACAGTTACTCTATATCACATTTTCACACTCCATAATGACAAGTTTGATCATATGGATGCCATTCGGCGAGGTATACCTAAGGAGTCGACTGAATGGCAGGAAGACTAATACTTCACCATGAAGTTTGCATGACAGAAGCTCTCCAATTAGTTCACTGAAGTCACTTCCTCGATGGCTATGCTTCTCATGGCAGTACAAATGGTTGATCCTTTCTGGAAGTCATGATCATATAGAAAGTGGCACAAGGGAATGGCTTTGAATCCTGAGGATGAGAGTTCTTACAGCACCCAACACCAAGAGGCATTTCTAAAGTTTGTGCAGAATAAATATAGTGCCAAATATCAACAATTGTCTATCATTAATACGGAAAAAGTACCACACAGTGATGATGTACATTTCACCATGGAATCCGAATGGGATCAATTATTATTTGAACAATATCATTCGTCCTGCAATGATGAAGAATACTTCATTCCTAAATGTGTGGCTGAAATGACATCTGGATGAAGCGATCATGCACCATGCTCATTTGCAGCCACACCGCTCTATTCGAATTCACTGCCTGAATTGCAATAAAGCTAGGGGCAAGTTAATCGGAATGTTGATGATTACCACTCCAACTCAACAGATATTAACAGTACATTTTGGCAACTGCATATGACCCACTTGTGGTGCCCACAAGAGGAAATGCACTCAAAGTACCCCAATCTTTCCAATGTGACACGAGATATATTCTCTGTCATATCAGATGGTGACAGAGAAGGGGCCAGATATTCCCTTGCACGATACGTAATCGGCTCGAGGTAGTCAAAACCACTGAAGAGACACTTCGCCAAAAATTCGTTGTACATCGTCCAAAACTAAATCTTCTTCATTAAATATATTTAGTTTATTATACCCACAAATTCAAAAAAATGAAATCGAGGTTTCCCTGAAATATGGCATTGCATTACTAAGGCAGAGTATTTTTTAAGTTGTCACGACCAGTGGACCCACTTTTGCGAATGTGACAACGAGCACGTGACAAACGGTTCACCCTTCCTATCGTAATATGACACATCATATCTCGGCATACTCCTACGTTACGCAATTCAACTTGTAGTTGCAATGATGATAGTACTCGCTGCATACACAGACTGAAGCGTGTAGTTCTGATCTTTGAATACCCTAATGGCTTAATTTGACCAAAGATAGTTACCATGCAGAAGTGGTTCATGATATTTAATTTGTTGATACAGGAACGTCGGTAATTTGCAGTTCAACAGTCGTGAGAGGGTTATGCATCGCCGCAATGATGATTTCACCCGTTTGAGATCTGACTTCAGTAAACCATCATTTCTATTACATTGACTACTATTATGATATATCGAAGAAACCTAAAATGAAATAGCACACTAAGGATATGCCAAATCCGATCACTGACACCAATCTTATCCTCCAAGTGATATCACACACTCTATAATCGTACTTCCATTGACTGATCCTGTATTCTCAACGCTGATCATGTTTGGGATGCTGGTGATGTCATTGCTGTTGCTGTTGCTGTTGCTGCAGGCAATGGGCTGGCTGCTGCAGGCAATGGTAGACCCACCCATAGACAGAACAGCTGAGATTCACTTGCTAGCTTCAGTAGCAGCAACAAAGCTGGTGAGATGATTAAAAGAATTGTCAGGCAACTCTATCAGGTCCTACAGAACGTAATCAAGGAAGTCCTCATCAAGGCTGCTCTGATGGTTGTGAGGTTGTGCTATCGCTGGGTCCATACCCGTGGAGTGGATCCTTCGGCGAATCTTGCTGTGGGTAATGTCTATCATTTTCGCTTGAAACTCTTGCGAGGAAGAACGAAAATCCATGTTGAGATGACAAAATAAAGCTGTGTATGCCTGATTAACCGCATCATTAATGTTTCTTGTATTGAACTGACGTGGTACTCTATCTTGTTGACCAAACTCTGGCAGCACCCTAATCATACCTGTTTTCCTGGCCGATGGACAACAGCGGATGGCCGTCGTGGTGAGGGCAATGAAGGTCGGGTTGATTTTTTCAATCAATGATGTATCTTTCATTCCCATTTGTTGTATGTTATAGAAGCATGTCCAGTGAATGAGATCCACAATTACAGTTACAGCAAATCGAAACATGCACACCTAGATTGATCGTCAATACAATGATTGGACAAGAAGGGAACTTTGAACTTACCTCACGAATGTTGGTGGCACATAAAGACATGTTCTTCACCAATAGCCAGGCTACCATTTTCGGGATCTCTGTACACGACTGTGTTCGAAATCCGTAAATTGAGTCGATTGAGGTCTTGAAATGGTATATCATTGCCCCACAGAAGCAAGTAATCTTAGCGAGACCCTGATGCTCAATGTCAGTAATGAAAACCATTGTTGAGATGATTCATTCACTACTGAAATGTAGGCACGTGGAGGGTCTGTGTTTCTCTGGGCTGGATCAATTCTGGCGATTTCCTCATACTACCAACTATGAATCTGGGTGGTCTTCACTACATTGGTGGCAAAAGAATTCGCAAAGATCGCATAAGTCATAGCTCCAAGATTCAAACCTGCCATGACCATCGCCAGAACGCCTGAATAAGTTGTCTGGGTGTTGTATTCTGCGTCGATGATGAGGCCTGTCATGTCGTCAACACACGTCTCATATGTCCACAGATTTGCAGCTTTCCATGCAGCCAATTGCTCACCGGCATCGTTTGAATCCTTTCTCTAGTAAATATATACATTAGTTGGCGGATTCAATTGTTCAAACGCTTAATTGGATACCTTCTTGGATGCCAGTAGCACAGGCTCACGTTCAACCTCCACCTCTGAGATTGCATAGACCTTCCGACGCTCAGGATGTAGCGGTTGCGCCGATATTGGCCCTAATTGAACTGCCCCAACTCGTTTTTCAATTGTTGACATGAAGGAATCTATTGATGACTGCTTTCCCATTGCTTTCCTGGATGGTTGCCAAAGAGGCTCATCGTCGGATTCTGAATAGTCATCTGGACGATCATAGTAATTGTTAGATATCATGCTGAAATCGTCATTGAGATCCTTCTGGGGAATGGATCATCTGCTTCTGCTTGTGCTGGATGGAAGAGGAGGAGGAGGCGAAGTGCGGCGCCTTCTTGTCATGATTTACACAGGCGGCGATCGATAACTACGAAAAGAATGAAGGAGTGACTAAAACAATTGTGAATGAATATAGAGTAAATGAATCAAAGCGTTGTATAAGGGAAAGAAAGCATTGATATGATTTAAAGTATCGTCGTGATGCATATTTTTATCCTGTCAACAACTAAAGGATCTGGGGTTGTCCCGCCACCAATACTTCCAACTCCTTCGAAGGACATGTACTTGGAATTATGAATCGTAGGTGACAAGCACGCCACAGGGTTGTTGATTAGCTTCCTGTAATGGAAATGGTTATCGCAAAAAGCTACAAAGTGTTCAGGTTTCACTCATCATTTGAGCTAACATTTTCTGGGTAAAGATACCAAACTACCACATACATGATTGCCATACATGGAGTCCTATCGCTGTCACTATGCCCTTCCCAAAATAAATGTCCCAATGATTAATCCCAACATTGTAAACTCACAATACAGCCCTTCATACATGAATATGAATGATGTAATAATTCAATAAACAAGACACCAAAAAGAGACCCAAAACATCACCAAAAAACTCCAAATTATCACCCATCCATCCACCCTCCAAAGTGCCAGAAATATACCAACACCCAACGCAAATCCTTGAACAACTCTCCAGCAAGTGCATTCCATCCACACAACCACTAATTTGCAGCTAGGTGGCTGCGTGTACACTTCCTATAGCCCAGAGAGCCTGGAGCCGGAGCATTCACAATGTGAGCGTGCTCATGCAGCGAAGCCACATCATTATCAGCAACTAGGCTTTGCTCATAATCGCCAAAGACACCAAGAGCATGGTCTCCGATGACTTCAAGGTATCGCTGCTGCCGGATAATCCTCATTTGAAGTGTCAGTTCGAACTTTGGAAGCATGTTTTCGTCAGCAGAATACCCCTTGGAATTGAGTGCTGACTCTCACCATCATCATCCGTTTCCTCCCCGATATTGTCGATCATATCCTCCGCTGAAGCTGGGAGGATGTCATCCAGACTCAGGTAGCTGCCGTCACCATGCACAGGCATCTGGGCACCAGCTGTGCAGTCAGCTTGTTGTCCACAATAAATGACGCAAATAAGCGTTCGGTTGCTTAATTCCCTCCCCACCTTTACCCATTTGTCAGCAGTATTGTTCATCAGCAAAATGCATTTTAGTCACTAGAAGCCTCCAGGAATGTCTCAGAGGATACGCAGTGTAAACCTTGATGCGTTGATTACAGCAGAGTATGTAGTGTTAGCAACGGATCCAAATTCCCGGGTCGGTCTTGGTTCTTGTTCCACCTACAACCGAACCTTAATAACAGTTCTTACCATACAAAAAACCCGGACCATTGGAAATGGGCTGGTTTTACCACCAAAAACCCGGCATTTCAAGTCAACAATTTTGGCTCCAATAAGTAACTGAGTTCTGATCATATCATGACATGATCAATATGTAGATTGTGCAGTTTTAGCCCCTCTTTCACATTCCGCTGTCAGATATCCAATTGGACCAATATTAGCTAAGTCGCTATCGAAAACTGGCGCATTTCGCTTAACATGTGATGTTATTCCACAGCGATTTAATGAATACTGGTCTGATCACAAATCTGAAAGCGTGAGGTGGAAGAGCGGCGAAAACTGCACAATCTACATATTAATTATGTCATGATACGATCAGAACTCCAATACTTGTTTGGAGCTAAATTTGCAACAACAATAAAATGGAACTATGATCCGGGAAAAACCTGGCCAAAAAACTGCAGGTTAATGTCCGGTCCAGATAAAAACCCTCCCAAGACAAAGGGAGGTGGGTATTTGAATGGGTCTGGAACCGAACCGAACCATTTGTCTGGTCCAAACCTGAAGCACTGGCGGGTTATCTGGACCCATTGCTAAGAGTAAGAGAATCGGACCCTAGGAGGGCTTTCCAGGCAGCCTTGGGAGTAACTGGGATCTCTAATGACTGGTGTAGGAGTACCATTAGCGCAATTGTATTGAATTTGGGAACTTCTTGGAGCACTGGAGGGAATATTGGGTGCACCTGGGAGCAGCTGGGAGCGCCGACGACCACCGTGGGACTACAGGCACCAAGTCTGGGAGAGCTGACAACAAGCCTGGGAGCTCCAGCAACAAGTCTACAAACGCTGATGAGAAATCTGGGAGTGCCAATGGTAAGTCTGCGAGCGCGAACAACAAGCCTGGGAGCCCCTCGAATCATATTGCAGCAGTCTGCAAAATGCAACATCGTCTTTTCGAACGCTGCCGGAGCCCCTGGAAATCATAGCTACTACTTGTTGTTCAATGATTTTTAAAACTCCTGTATTCAGTTTGTATTCTCATGAATTTTTCTATGTATCTAAATGCCTACCCATCTGTACGGTATATGTGGACTGGCTGCGGGCGGAACTTGAGAGCAATTGGATGTGGGCCTGATGATGACAATCGGGTGAACTTACAGATACACTCCGAGGCCGTGATCAAGCAAGATTGGAGATCCAGTTGAAGCCCATGATTGTGGGAACCTGAAGGCCTTAATCGAGGGAGTTTGGAGATAAACTTGGAGGCAGTGGTCGAGCCAGTTTCGAGATGTACTTGCATGCCGTGATCGAGCAAGTTTGGTGATATGCACTTGAAGGCCAAGATGGTGCGCACTTGGAGGCCACAATCGAACAGGTTTAGAGATGCACTTGGATGCCGTGAGAGAGTGAGTTTGCAGATACACTTGGAGGCTGCGATCGAGTGAGTTTGGAGATGTATTCGCAGGCCATGATCATACGAACTTGGAGGCCATACTGGAGCTAGTTTGGACGAGTACTTGGAGGGAGTTGATGGACAGCGCGCCAGGTGCTGAACCTCTTTTCGTCAGTTAGTTGACTTGCAACTCTGGGACTGTGAGATGGTAACTTTACCTTTGACCACAAATGGAAAGCGGGTTTGATGCCGTTCGATCGTGTAGGAACACACGCCGGATGACGAAGCTGCATTCTGAGGTCAACTTTCAATCATCAGAATGAAGGGAAGACAAACTACCTTGGGTAACTGCTGTACTTGGTGTATGCTGTACTTGGTGTATGCTGTACTGGGTGTATGCTGTACTTGGTGTATGCTGTACTCGGTGTCAACTCAGGATCATAACATGAAGAGATCGAGAGGGATGACTTACGTTTGTGATCTGCGATGATGGTAGAGTTATGGACAAGAAAGAGAGTGATGGCTGATGACGATAAGAACAATGTGGAGGATACAAGTAGATATGAGAAATCAGGGGTACGACTTGCCTGATTAGGTTCGGAAGACCTTGTATCAGTAGATTTCCACGCCGGTTCAGGACTCGTACCTGCTGTATCTGGGATGGTAACTTGACATGCATACAAACTTCTCTAAGTCACAGTTTCTCATGATGATTTGCCCCATCTCATCTCATCTCTCTCCTTGTAGTCCTCAACTCTACCATCACCTCAGAACATGAAGTTAAGTAATCACTGTCTATCTCTCCATGCCATAATCAAGAGTTAACACTGAGTACAGCATACACCAAGTACAGCATACACCAACTACAGTATACACCATATACTGCATACACTGAGAACTGCATACACCAAGTACTGCATCATCCCAAGAACAATGGTCTTCTCGCTCCCAGCCAGTCTCCCAGCTCTCGGCGGACCTTGTTGTACTCAATTGTCTACATTCCCCCAATTACAAGTTAACAAATGAATGGAGTCTCAGCTTCCATCGCACATGCCTCCCGATCTACCACCTCCTGATTCAGTTCCTTCAGATTCACTACCTCCGGATTGACTGCCTCCAGATTGACCGCTGTCAGATGAATCACTTCCAGATCAACCATCTCCAAGTACTCCGCCAATCTTCCTCAATCATGGCCTCCCATTGTATCCCCCAACACGTGCAATTACGGCTTCAAAGTGCATCTCTGAGTTCACTTGGTCTTGACCTCCAAGTGTATCTCCAGAGTCTCTCGAATATGGCCTCCAAGTGTATCTCTGAGTTCACTCGATTACCCAGTCTCCAAGTGCATCTCCAAACTTGCTCGGACCTGGTCTCCAAGTGCATCTCTGAGTTCACTCGATCGTATTATACAAGTGTATCTCGAAACATGCTTTATCACGGCCTCTAAGTACATCTTCAAGGACCATCAGCGGGTTCACAACGATACAGAGGTAACCGAGGTGGACAGAGTGACAGGGAGTATATATTCGGCAGACCGCAATGGACAGAGACATCATTTCATTTTCATCTCATCTTATCATACAATGAAAATACACAATCTATTTGTTCCAACTTTTAGTCTCACTCGATCCATGCTGTTGCGTGGATCCCCAACACCACATAGCATCATATCTTCTCAGCAGATTGTTATGCTCTTCGAACCAGAACCGCTCTTTCTCATGAATTCTGTTTGGATGCCCAATGGGTGTGTGCAGGTGCTCCTCTGATTCTGCTCCAGTACGATCAGCTTCTAGATTGACCATATGTATATATATGGAGAGACTTAGAGAATGCATGCCATTATATGATGTAGCGAATCTTGTGACTGTAACAAAGACAAATGTGATAAGACGAAAGTCCCTGTGGTTATGTAAGCACCACGGCTGGGAGAATATGACATGAAGTGTTTGATAGATGCCATGCAGCAGTCTCGGCTGTTCCCGAAGTATCCTATAGTGCTGCGCTGCTCTCTCAGCATCTCTTGAAGTCCCCCGCAGACCTGCGCAGAGATGTCAAAAGCTCCAAAATTTGACTATTCTGTAACTCAAATGTCGAAGTATCCTGAATGCACCTTCATAACTTCAGGTGATTTCAGGAGCATCTGAGAATGCTTTTGCAGAGTCTGAGAGCGCTTTCCTTAGTTCTAAGGGGGTCTGGGAGCATCTCGAAGTACTTAGAAGCACTGGTAAGGTCGTTCGGAGTGTCGGGGTGGATGGTGTGTTGCTTCCAGCCCAATTTACATTTTGCTGATGCTGCAGCCATCACCATAGCAGCCATCACAACAGCAGCCACCATCACCACCACCACGACCCCAGCCACTGCTGCTACAGCCACTACAACCCCAGCCACCACCGCTCCAGCTACCACTACCCCAACAACCATGACCCTTGTATCCAACCACCCTACATCAGCAAAAACTAAATCTCCTTCATTAAATTTATTATGTTTATTGAATCCACAAACTCATAACAATGAAATAGGGAATTCCTTGAATGTGGCAATGCTTAAAAATTCCAGAGTGGACATTGAGTTGTCGTGATGATGTATTCAATCATTACGACTAGTGTACCCATATTTGCCAATGTGACAACAAGCACTTGATGCACAGTTTACACATTCTTTGCTAACATCAAAGATCGATTTCAGGTATACTCCTCCATTGCCCAATTAGAATTGCCCTCTCATTGAGGATAGTACTGACTCCATACATTTAATGAAGTGTGGAGTTCATGTTTTCGAAGACCCTCATGGCTTCATTTGACCAATGATAGTTACGATGCAAAAGTGGTTCATGTGATGTAATTTATTAACATGTGATTGTTCAGTATATTGAAGTTGTTCAACCATCACGGCTGGGTTACACATTACTGCTATTATGATGGCATGCGGTTCAGATGTGACTTGAGTATACTATCAGTGTTAAAACATTTACTACTATTATGATATATCGATGAAACCTAAAATAAAATACTACACAAAGAATACTCAAAATCTGATCACTGACACCATTTCTAATCTCAATGCCACATCACACTCTTCACAATCATACTTCCGTCAACTGATGAGGTACTTCTAATGCTTGTGATGTTGCTGATGGTGGTGATGTCATTGCTGTTGCTGTTGCTGTTGCTGTTGCAGCCAGGGTAGGGCTGGCAGCTGCTGGCGAAAGCACATCCGCCCATAGGCAGAACTGTTGAGAATTGCATGCTATCAGCAGTAGCAGCAACAAAGCTGCTGAGATGATAAAAAGAAGTATTGGGCTGCTCTATCAGCTTATCCGGGACATAATCAAAACAGTTATTATTCATGCTGCCCTGATAATTGTGAGGTTGTCATTTTATTCTGTCTATACCAGTTGAGTGGATTCTTTGGTAAATGATGTTGCACATAGTCTCTATATTGTCAGCTTCATCCTGTAGCAAAGAAAAACAAAAATTCTCTCTGAGACAGCGAAATACATCAGTGCATCCATTATTCAGCATGTGATTAATGTTTCTTGTACCACTCTCAGGTTGTGCTCCACCTTCTGAACCTAATACTAGCAGGACCCTAAACTCGCCTCTTTTCCAGGCTCACAGACAATTGTGGAGGGTGATCATGGTGAGGGCAATAAATTTCGGTTTGAATTTATCAATCATTGATCAATGGTTCATTCCCATTTGTCATATGCCAAAGAAGTATGTCCAGTAAGTATGATACACAATTTCAGCTGCTGCAAATCAATACTTGGACTCCAAAATTCATCATCAAGAAAATGATTGAATAAGAAGGAAACTTGGAACTTACTTGACAACTGCTTGTCAGGCATGTAAACCTGTGGTAGGCCTATAGCCCAACAACCAGTTTCTGGATCTCTGTAGGTGACTTCATTCGAAATCTGTAAATAGAGTCGATTGAAGTCTTGCAGCACTATACCCCTTTAGAACTGGGGCATGTAATCTGTGCAAGGGCTCGATGTACTGTGGGCAAATAGCCTCTCCGTATGTATAGTAGTGAATGTTATTAATGATCAGGCTGACATATCGCTAGAACTCTCACCTATGTGAGCCTCCCGCAGCGCCGCATGTTAACATGACCAGAGCCGTCCACCTACATCACAACCTTCTTCAATCATCTTCGAGTAACCTCTCAAAGAAACAATACACCCTGGTCTACAACACAACCATGCCTTTGCAATATCTCTCAACCATCCAAAATGAAGACACACCCTGTCTCTCACACCTTTCGTGCCATTTTTCTCTTTGTCTTTAGCTGCCCATCAATTTCCTTCCAATAATCCTTTACGATTTCTTGTGCATTTGCCATATTCTCCTCCGGCTCCCATGTGTTATTTTTAGCATCCCAACTTTCCCAGTTAACTTCATATTCCCAATCAGTTCTTTCAGTTCTTGGGCATAAATTTTTCAATGATTCGATCAAATAACTTGTATGTGTGTGGCATGTCCCTACCGGCAGAGACAGCGACAGCCAGATGACGCTAGAATGATCTGTGCGTTCAACTTTGAGCCTGCTGACATTGACTGTGGCGTAGATCGTCATGTCGTCTAGGAGGTCTAGCTCAACTGCGGTTCCACATATTCGGAAGGTCTCCTCTGGGCCAATATAATGATGTACCAGTTTGCGTCACGTAGGGTTGATGTTGGCATATGTGATTGGCAAATCCTCAGTATCCAGAAATACCTTCGCACCGGCGGTGATGGCGTGGTTGATTCAACATCGTGACTTATTAGCCTCCTCCATTTGTTTATCATGAGCATCGTGCAGCTCATCCCTGGCGGGTCCCAACATGCGCTGAAATCGTGCGACATATTCACTGCCTTCTTAGGTTATCACTGCTTGATTAGGTTGTAGCCACTGGAGGTCTGCAATTAAGGCTACCGGCAATTGCATCTCATAACCAAGGTTGAGTTCAAAAGGCATCTGCTTTGTAGAGCGGTGTACTGAGGAATTGTAAGCATCCTCCGCTAATGGAAGGTAGTCATCCCAAATGGCTTGAATGTGAGTGGCAAAGCCACTCAAATCACTTACAACTGTCTTATTCAAATTCTCAGTGAGGCCATCTGTTTGTTGATGGAATGCTGTTGATATGAGCGGCTTCATCTGCAGAATCCTCGCAACTTTTTTCTCAATAGTCTGCAGTGAAACGTACTTCGTAGTGCAATACAACCACTTGAGGCACTCCCTATAGATGGACCATGTCATCAATGAATACGCGCGCAAATGCTTGGGCGTCAATTGTTTTTCTACGGTTACACCAATGTGCTCTCTTTGTCATGTGGTGGACAATCATTACAATACAGTCGTTGCCTTTTTGCGAGATTGGCATGTCAGTTATGAAGTCCATGCTGATTATTTGTCAACAGCCTTGGGCTCTAAGAAGTGGTTGCAAAAGGACCATGCAGTTGCTGCTCCGGCGGTTGGTTCAATGGCATAATTCTCAGCCCACAATGTCTCGCTGTGTATCGCGCCACATTTGCTTCCAGCACTACACATTTTTCAAGCGTAAGTCCGTTTGGTCCGCACTGAACCGTCCCCCTGCTGGAGCGTCGTGGGCATCATGGAGGATTTTGTCGCTGCATCATCTTTGGAATACACAACCGTTCTCTCTTCGCTGCCTTTCCTTTTTCCTCTTCCACTTTTGCCCTTATGGTTTTCTCCACCCCTTCTTCTTTGTCCTTCTTCTTTGCTCTTGCATTTTCCTCCACCTTCTTCTTTTTCAAGTCTCCATGTAGCTACAGTAGGCCATTCCCCTCCAAAATGAACCGCTGGGCTGACACCCACAATTTGGGTTCTTTGGTTGACGCAGTGGATGGTGGGGGGCAGGGACTTGGGTTGGGCAAAGAATGTGCAATAGGCCCGTACAATTTGTCATCAACTATGTCCGCCTTCATATCATCAATCCATTCTCCAGCCGCAGTAACTTCCAGTACCAGTGCAGGGCATCGCTCTCAACAGAAATCCGGGCGGCAAGATGATGTGTCTGCTACCTGATTTTTGACACCCGGGATGTGCATAACCTCCCAGTCAGAATTTGGAGGACCATCATGATATCCATCTGTTGTATAGTGAGGTGTTGTTGTGTGAGGATTCAATGCAAGTTTACATGGTCCGTATGAACCAAAAATGGTTGTTCGGCTCCATGAATGTTTGATTTCCAGTATAATATTGCATCTCTGATGCCCAACAGTTCCCCGTTGTATGCAGGGTATCACGTCTCCACATCGTGTAATTCACAGCTGACATAACGTAATACCTTCTCTGCTTTGTCTTGAACCGGAGTGAGCACCCGTCCAACGCATGTTGGCTAGCATCGACATGCAGTCAATATTTGGCTTCAGGATCCAGTAGAGCAAGAAATGGCACATTGCACAGTGCCTTTTTGAGGGTGTCGAAAGCATGCTGGGATTCTCTGTCTCAAGCAGATGGAATGGGCATGACACTCCTCAGCTCTCCACGTAGCGGCCCAACATCCACTGTTTCTTTCAGTGGGGTGCCATTGGCATACAGCGGCATTGCAATGTGAGTGTAGTGTTTAATGAATTTTCAATAGTAACTAGTGAGGCCCAGGAAGCCTCTGACATCCTTACTGTTTTCATGCTGAGGCCAATCCATTACTGCATGGGTTTTATATTTCTGGGCGTGGATGCCATTCTTGTCAATGGCAAAGCTGCAATATTCCACTTTCTGACAAGCCAAGGAGCATTTTGCTGGTTTGGCCTTCGGACCATGGTCTGTCAATAAGGTCAGTACTTCTCGGACATGTAAAATGTGTTCCACCAGGGGATGGCTGTGAATCACATTATCATCAAGGTATACCATGATCAATTTGCATTTCATTGACTCGAAGATGCTGTTCATCATATGCATGACCTGGCTGGGTGTGTTCGCCTATCCAAATGGCAGGACTCGTCTCTGGTCCAAACCAAACTTAGTGGTGAAGGCTGTCTTTTGCATGTTGTCTGTTGCAATACGAATTTGATGGTAACCAGCTGCCTTGTCCAATTGTGTGAACCAGTAGCAGCCATGCATGCAGTTGAGTAAGTCCTTGATGTGTGGGAGAGAATAACGATCCTTGATGGTTATGGCATTTACTGCATGATAATCTATACACATATGCAGAGTACCATTCCGCTTGGGTAGGAAAAATCCTGGTAAACTGAAATTGCTTCGAGGGGGCTGAATCCAACCGCACTGATTTGCCCTGTCTATCTGCCTCGAAAAGTATTCTTCTTCATGTGGAGGAATGCTCTATGGTGAGCCGAATGGTATATTGTCATTCGCGTCGGTCATAATCTTGAATCACCCTGCCTTTCTTTCGTTGAATTTGCCTTAGTTGGCTCACCGAAAAGACCCTGGAATTCTGTCAAGAGGTCATGAGACTCCCCCAGAGGTTTGTCAGTCGGAAGTGTATCGCCATCGCCGCGGTGGTGGAGGTTAATCAAGAATGACTGTTTCAACAGGCAGGTAGATACATTTTTAAGCTCTGCCTTCAATATGATGTGGATGCCCATGAAGTTGGCCTGCTCTACTATTTCTTTATCGACGTCCAAGGGGTGTCGGCCAGGCACGTAATGTTCTCGGCCATCCTCTCTTTCCTCCCAGGAGTTGTCTGCAATCCACATATGATTACTGCGATCGTCGATTTGACATCGTTGGTTTAAATGACATATCTGTCTTTTGCCGAGCACAATATCAAATCCCTTGACGTCATAGATTGCAAATTTTGCCTCATAGACATATGAGGCACCCAGTCGTAGTTTCAAATTGACTCTTTGGGGTTTCTCAATGCCATCCTCTGCGTTAATATCGACCATCTCCGCAATCGCCCATCTCACCTCCTTGGCACGCAGGGCGCCCCATTGGTGTTTTGGTTCTCAAACGAACTTCCGACCCATATAGTTCTGACGCAGCACTGTTCTACAGTACCCTTGCCTTTTTGCGTCTCCACCATCCTCCTTGAGTTTACTATCTTATTTTCCCATTAAACCTTAGTTGGTCGACCACTGAGTCATCAAGTTTAGTACCTTTCAAGTGGTGGTTATAGGTGAAAAACCTGAATTGACTATCTGGCACCAATTTGCCAACCTTTTTGTTGGATAATACCATACATGATTGTGTTTTTGTGGGAGGTACAGCGGCAGCTACTGACCTCCTTTGCCTTTTCCTGCAGCAGAGTCCAAGTCTGAGAGATTTCCCAATCCGCTCTCCGCCTCACTGTCAGTCACCTGTGTACTCTTTTCCTCCTTGGCAAGCTGGCCACTCCCCTGTCAACTGGTTGGTGCACCTCCTCTTTCATTGTCTTTACGTGGGCATCCAGACTTGTCTTTTGGGGCATCGTTGCCGACCACAGCTTGCTCATGTAGGTTCTTCATCAAGTAGCGGTTTGGGCAATTGCAGGAGATATGACCCACCTGCCCACAGTTATAGAAGGTGAAACCGTTTTCTTTGGCCGGGCCAGCTGTGCCAGTTGAACCACATTTCTAAAAGTCGATTTTTCCAGCTGAAGTTTTCGAAGTTGTGATAGTGTTTGTGTTGGTGCCAGTTCCAGATTAAGACTTGTTGAGAGACGTGTCAAACACGGTGAGGTGCCCCATACACTGCTCGAGGGTTGGAGTCATATCATGCATGCCAATATAAAACCGAACTCTTTATAAACTCCCTGGTTGCCTTTTCCAACCTTGTACCCAAAAGAGTCGGCTAACATGTCGGCAGGCAGCAGCTGGTGCCAATCCAATTTCGAATGTAGGCGATGGAAATGCTCGTTACACTCTGTGACGCATTATCCCTTCTTGTGGCACAGTTCTTCCCTGTCGCGTTCGACGGTATCCAAGGCGTTGGACGGATTGTAGTTAGCTTTCAACTCTATACAACAGGTGGACTATTCAATAAGTGTACTCATTTGGAAACGGTGCATGGCCCTGACTGCTGTGTCGTGTTTCAGCTGTAGCACTGCTTGCTCTCCCCAGCCTATTGGGCCAACCCATCCAATGGCCTGAGCTGCATTCTTGAAGTGTCGTTCCAAAGCAAACAGGAAGGCGGTGATGTGGTCCAAGGTTCGTTTACCCTCACATGTCGGAAGGTTAGATGACTTGATAGAGCAGCCACGGGTTCCAGTCAGGCCAGAGGTTGGTTTGGTGGAGCCACTAATGCCGAATAGGACCGAGGTCGGCTCAGAGGAGCCAGCGATCTCAAATGGGCCTGGGGGAGGTTGTGTGGTTTTCGGCGCCGGAGTCGCATGTTCTTGGTTAGTTGTCAGTCATTGAATGATGTGTTGGAACACTCTCAACTTGGATTCTGGGCCCCCGTCTCTGACGCCAAATTTCGGACTTGGTGCAGCAGCATGTCTTTCTCCAGCCGGAGCTGTGCGAAGTCTCTCTGCACTGGTGTCACTGTCTCTGACTTGCACTTGTCGAGCCGTTTCTCGAACTTGGCGGATCGATGATTCTTGATCTGGAGCTCTTCTTCCAACTCCTCTCTTCCTTGCTGACCACCAGCTAATTTCCTGCTCAGGCCGTTCTGGACTGGTTCAGTAACCACCATGTCCTTGACGTTAGCGGCCAAGCTCTCGTTGAGGACACAAATCTTCGCAAACTTGTCAGCTTGTTCCACGCTCTTGGTGAGGTTCCCATCAATGATCTCCAGTTGGACGTCTTCCGTAACCCTGATCAAGTTGATTGTGTGGGCAGACACGAGCCCAGGGCTGTCGTTGATGACCTTCTCTCAGTTTGTGACATATTGTGTTGTGGGCGGTTCTGTCAGTTGGAAGCCCGCAGTGGCTGAGGTCTTAAACTTGTTGCGAAACCTAATTGACTAGGCTTGGTCGTTTGTCTGTAAAACTGACATCTTGCACATGGTGCACATCATGCCTATCGTGCATGTTGTCGGTAGCAGGAATGGCCGCGAAGCCTGAAGACTTTTCCGATGTCTCCCAGCCGCCAGCAGTCCACTGGTTCAAAGGTAAACCCAGTTAATCCACCATCGTGCATTGTTTTTCGATCACTTCTGCTCCTTGTAATGCCATCAGATGTCGAGTGTTGCGACCATTGTGGGCAAATAGCCTCTCCGTACATACAGAAGTTAATGTTATTGATCATCCAGCTGACATCTCGCTAGAACTAACTACTACCTGAGCCTGCCGCAGAGCTGCACCTTATCATGAGCAGAGCCATTCACCTTCATGTACATTGTCAGTGATAAAGGCAATTATTGCAATGATTCATTTACCACCGAAATGTAGGCATGTGGAGGGTCAGAGTTTCTCAGGGCTGGATCAAGCCTAGCTAATTCCACAAACTACCAACTATGAATCTGCGCAGTCTTCACTAGATTGGTGGGAAATAGATTTACAACCATCTCATAATTGATGGCTATAGGCTTCACATGTGCTATCACCATCGCCTGAACGCCTGATTGACTTATTTGGGTGTTGTATTCTGCACCAACAATGAGGCCTGTCATGTCGTCAAAAGGAGCTGATATCGCCGCAAAAATCCAGCTTTCCGTGCAAACAATTTCTCACCAGCTTTGTTTGAATCCTTCCTCGACGGTGTATATATATTAGCGGGCAATTCCAATTGTTTAAATGATTTACCAAATACCTTCTTGGATACCAGTGGTGCCGTCTGGTGTTCAATCTCGACCAACGAGCGAATGTAGTGCTCCCAACACTTCGAATGTAGAGGTTGCGTCAACATAGAAGTTAATTGAGTTGCCATGACGCATTTTCCAAATAGTCACAAGAATTCATCTGTCGATAGCCGCTTGCCCATTGCTTTCCTAAATGGGCACAGATGAGGCTTGGCATCGGATTCTGCTTGTTGATCTTAATGATTATAGTACATGTCAGGTGTGATGCTGAGATCATCATTGAGATTCTCCTTCTCGATAAATTATTTGCCTCTCCAGATGCAAGACAGCTGACAGGGAGGAGAAGAAGTAGTATATTGTGTACTTTGGTTTGCATTAAACATCTGTGTATATTGCCATTGAATGTATATGAAATTCATTTCTTATTACTAGATTTAAATTAGTACATTTCTATTTCCCATTATTTCACAATATACATACTAGATTTTAAAGTCCAACCAACAATGTCAATCTCCACATTGGAGTTATAGTTAATACAAATATTGTAGTTATACTAACATCAGATCAGAATGATCAATGTTGTCAGACCTGAAAGTTAATTGGATATCTCTGATATTGTATAAACAAGTTCATATTATTGGCATAGGGATCTATTTGCTTTCCATACAGCATTAGACAAGTGGTCTCAGGTGGAAATTCTTTCAGAACATATAGTAATTGTTAAACTGAAAGTGATTGTTCTATGTGAGTCAATAGTGTATATAATTGTTGTTCCATATCAGATTTGCAGTAGTGCTATCCCCTGGATCGTAACTTTGGTATTCCCGGCCCATTTGGGCATGGCAACCAACTCCCCACCTGCAAATATTTAGCGATGCAACCACAACTCTGTGGGGGTGGCCTGGGAGCATTATCAACTTACTTTCTTATGTCTTCAGAGCATTTTGGCAAAAATTAAGGACTGTACAGGAATGGGGTGCAGATAAAAAGGGCAGCTTTTGTTGGGAGGGTTGTCTCAAGATCAGCTCCCCAAAAGCTCGAAAATGTCACTGTGCAGCCCAGATGGACAACTCTGCCCATAACACCCCAAAATATCCATCAAGCTTAGTACTAAGTGCATGCTCTGAAGTCCCAATATCATTACACACAAGGAATTCCATTTGCAATGTGCCCGAGAGTTGAGGCTCAGAGAGGGGATACCAATACCCATCGCACAGCTCTCATTGTGAACAAGGCCAATACTCACTTTGTCAAACATCAAAGAGGGCATATCTTCACCCCTCAGCCAGAGCTGGTGTCCCAGGCAATTTTCAGTACACCTTGAGAAGGGAAAGTAGCTGGGATAGTGGCTTTGCCAGCAGGAAAGCCCAGTCAGAAATAGCAAATCTCCACCCAAACTTTGCTAAGCATGTTCAAAATGCAAGTAACTGTGGTGTCTCAATAATGAAAGGCATCATTCTGTGGAACTCAATCACCTGTAAAGGAGAAAGGTGGGTAGTGGTGCATAGACATGGGGTGGATTGCCAGTTCAGAGAGCAAATTTTGGGGGGGCAGTAAGACATACCAAGTCACATCACATATAATTTACAATTCACTTTGACAGAGAGTTTTATTTGCTACTAAAGAAGACTTGATAAAAAGGACAGCCTCTGATGAGCATTTTTGGACATGTGGCGAGGTGGCTGGGTGTGCTGCCCATATGGGCCTGGAACTGTTATGATCCAGGGGATAGTAAGGTATTGACGATATCCAGATCACAGTTGAGTCAATGTCAGAGCTTGATTGTTGTCGTTGCGATGAATACCAGGAAAATGTAATTGTATTACTATAAACTATTGGGAGTGTATGAGAGTCTGTATACAAAGTACATACAATTGCTAAATCTTGGGGTTATATGAACCCATAGTAAAAGTATTATGTGTACCAGGGAGTGCAGTTCAAATATCTGTAAGAATATATGGGAACTAGTAACAATCTAGAAACTATATAGAAAATGCATCCGATAAGCTTGAAAGCATATACAATTCCTGTACAGTAGGCTGGAAAATGTGAAATATTCTTTCTAGATCCTATTGATGTATCTGGAAATCACAGTTACTGTTCATTCTTCACTGAGTTTAATTCTCATCTACTCAGTTTGTTTTCCTATCTGTATGCCTTTATATCGAAGTATCAATTCATCTTCATATGGACAATTATTACTTGCAATATGGAGGATTTTTGTGTTAGTCGAGATGTATCTGGATGTTGCAATTTAGCGAACTTTGATATCTCTGTATTTTGCTCAATGTGTGGAGTCTCTATATTTGTGTAAACTTACTGACTGCTCTCTATGTTAAATTGATATATAATGTTAATCCAACATGCTTGTATTTTCACCACCTTCAACTCTCAATTAGCCTATGAAATCACTGTATTGACAGTAACTGGATACCTTTTCAGAGCTGTATCATGACAATGAATTGAATCCACCATGAATACATCTATAGTTTCATGTCTCAAACTCCACCCAAGTGACATTATGGATACAATTCACCGTGACAAATCAATTGTATATTGAGTTTCTGAACATCATTATACCCTCACTTTGAATTTAGATTGCCAACAACTAGAATCAGATACCATTTTAACAATATTCATATCAAGAAGGAATCAGACACCAATCTGATGGGGAACATCTACAATATTGTATTGACATTATTTCAAGCTAGTTTTCTCTCTTGGAGAAAGATTTTATTGCTTGATCAAATTTCTGTTGGCTGGAATATTCAGCAATCACCATTCTATCAACTGTTGTGGTGACATTGAGTTCTGTACTTCTTTGATATATGAGATGACTTCACCATTACTTTATTCTGTGGTCTCCAGGAAATTGAAGATTGAACTATATATCTCCATATCCAATGGCATTACCTGCTACCCTTCCAGCAAAGATAGAAATCTCTTTCAGTATTCATTTTATATACTGTAAATAGCATATGGATATTTGCTGATTTCCACAAATGTCAGATGCTCTAACATAATCTCAGTAGAAATGCATCTTTCATGGGACTTTATTGCCTGTACTTGTAATACAACTGTTCTTAATTGATATTATTGTCATATTCAACTCTGCCACAGCTGCTGTCTGTGTTAGTATTCCACCTTACACCACAGCAGTGGTTAGATAATACTTTTCCATGTACTCTAGCTTACAGTAATTGTAGTATTTTTGGATATTACTACACTAATTCCTCTCACTTGCTACAATACTACAATTACTCTCATTCCTACTATTATGCATCTTCTGAGGCTTCAAAGTTAGCTTTTGCTTTTTACTCTTTGCTTGCAACTTTGAGAATATAGCTGCCATTACTGAAATGTCATTCTACAGTAACTGTGCATTGTAAAGTTTCATCATGATAACCACCTTTCTATATTTCGCACCCAGGGTGTCAATCATGTAATATATCAACTGTGTGAAAATTCTCTAATTGCGTGACTCAGGTATCACTTGAACTAGATAAATTCTAATCATGCTCTTCGGGATTATTCAACTAACATTGCTTGAGGTATGTAATATTTATGAAGAGAATAATGGTAATAATATTACTCTGAACTTTTGTTGGGGATTTCTATACATTTTTACAATTGCCTACCATGACCTCGGATATCTCATTATACAAAGCTGAAACATTGAACCAGTCCTTAACATTGTTGTTTTCCATTATGTTATCTTGCAGTATAATCACTTCTTTCGACAAGCTAGACTGCTGCTGCAAAGACCTTCATGCAACAAGAATATTAGTCAACCTTACCATTTCATGCTGCTTCTTTCATATTTGAGACTGTGTCTTACATTTCCTATGTACTACTTTCTGTGTACTATAGATACCCCCGGATAGCTGTTCATGTTCTAACTGTCTTTACATTCCCAAACAACAGCACTTGTAGACTAAATCATCATTTATTGTAATGGAGATAGCTGTTGGTTCCACTTTGTTGTATAAAATATACCTATTACATCTGTCTGAACTGATTCGATGCTTTGTAGATTTTGTTTCAAATATGAGTCTTGTTCGTCCAATCAACAAAGTGCCAATGTTTATAATATGTTACACTATGTGTGCTTTGTTAACTGTCTCTATTCAACTAAAATAACTGACTTCACTCTAAATCTACATGATATTTACTCCAGAACTAAAGAATATATAACTCCACTATACTCAGCTCTATTTTAGCCCCCAGGATAATTATAATCCTACCTATTATACTGAAATACACTTGGAGACTGAGATAGAGTACACTAAGAGATGTACTTATAGGCAGTAATAGAGTAAACCTAGAAATGCTCTTGGAGAATGTAATAACATACACTCAGAGATATATGTGAAAAATATAAACAACTGAACTTGGAAATACACTTGGAGGCGACAATCATTTGAATATTATTAGACAATGTATTGTATTCACTGGAAACGTCCAGAACTATATACGAAAGTGTTGAGTGTAAATCTACACTTGGCAAATTTGGAAGTATATTGGACTCTAGATGAGGCTTTTGGTAACCTTCAAAGTATTTTGATTCTCTACTAACCAGTATGGGAGTAAGAAAGAAGTAGCGGGGATAGGTTTAGAAGTATATTAGAGTCCTGGGGTGGATTGTGAAATTACTTTAAACCCTCACCAAAACAATATGGAAAATGCAAAAATACCTTGTATGGGGACTGGGTTCTTTAGTGTCCTGATTTAAAAGACTGCAGGAAATACTTAACTCTTTTGCTCAATACATATTGTTGACTATACTGTGAGGTGCATATAATGGATTGAGCATTATTTGTAATCAACTTGTATATTGTACAATAAAAGCTAAGTTGTTCATTACCATATTTTTTTTTTTTGCATGGCTGTCTTGGAAAACTAATGACAAAGGAGATGTGATCCACTGACAACAAGCATGTACACTGCCAAAATAATCCATCTCAGCAACTGAATTATTTTGATAGAATTTATTGTAAATGTTGTAGACTTCATCTTCTATTTCATTAGAGTGGAGAACAGCAGAACCTACAATGCATCAAGAGTGCGAAGTATCTGATGGTGCATCAATCATTGTTGAAAACATATACCAGACAAGGGGACAAATTCAATTCCAAATTAGTGTATTATGATCTGTAATGTCTAATCATTCGTTATTGATATTTTGGCTATTTGCCAAATTGTCCAAGTTATTGAAAAGCAGCAGGATATATTGAAATGAAATACTGCAGTATTAGGTGGAAAAATAAAGCACAGAAAGGAATAGAAAAGTGTGAAATGTAATAGAGATGTCCCATGTCAAAATAACCGTTGATATTGCTACAACTGGGAATTATTATAGGCATTTGAGAACAACTGAGATTTGTTGTTGATATTACTGACTTTCAACAGCAAATTACAGATTAATTACAGTAATATAATGAATTGTATGTTTCTTGCACTGATATTTTTACAATCGACATGATATTGCAGATTCTTATGTGTAAAAATGTTGACTTATGGACAAGATTTTATAACCAATTCGGATACTGACGAGTAGGTATTCACATACAATAATAATAAGATTCAATCATGTGCACCATGGAACCCACTGTGTTAATATTTGAAGACTACACTGCCTCTCTGGTGTCAAATGTTATTGAGCTAAATTCAGATACCAAGCTAAACTGTTTCATCTGTTTTTCAGTAATTCTCACCAATCCAATGTCATAATCTCAAAGTTACACTGTAACACAGATCAAAGTTACAATTCAGATTGCAAACATAGTGACATGAAGTTGCACACCTTTTGGATACATTTCTTAATTCATAACAATGTGCACATCATCAGAATTTGTTGCTTTAGATTGAATAGACCTAGTCAGTAATATTTCTTTGGTGGTTGATATCATTTGCCTGAGTTTGAGAATCCAATGCAAATTGGTATTGATCACTACTCTACAATGGCAAGATCAACAGATATACAATTTCTGAAAATCCAGGGGTATATTATATCACTCTGACAAGTATCATTCAAATATAGTCTCAAGAAATCCTGGGTGCGACAGCGTACTGTGTAAGTATCTAATGATGCTGGTGCTGATCATTGTGTTTCCAACATGAGTGGCTCCAACAGTTCAGTCATCAATTTTGTCTCTAACTAGTAGGTTCTGAAATTGTTTGGTAATTCTGGGCACGATACATTCATTTAATAAGTGTTAATCTTGTTCTGAGACAATTTCTGACCAATGTAGCTCTTACCAGATTCCAAATAATCTAATCCTCAGTTCTGGTAATGGACACCCAGGATTCCTCTTTAAATCAACCTATCTAATGTATCTAGTATAAGTATTTATTGTATTTACAAAATGTGTATTGCTTAAATAGATATTCAGTATGTAAATAGATCAGAATTAGTTGCATGGGTGTAAAATCTGCATAATCATATTCCATGCATGGTACCTTTTGTGGCACATCTTGACACTTTATGATCCAATTGTTGCAATGCAGACAATAGATACTGCAAATCTCCTTCTAACAATAAGTCATAATCAACTGTCTGCCATATTTTACTTCCAGTTGTATTAGCCTTTCTAGTACATATTATGTTACTGAAACACAATGTGTGCAGCAGTTTGATAGGGCAATCTGCTTGTTATTATATATTACTATTATTTTGTTGAACTTGATCTTTCTGTAACAAAGTTTTATCAAATCAAGTCCCATGTCTATACCACTTCACCATATATCTTGCCTATTTAAAGAATACCATATATTGATTATTCTACTACTGGATGATATCTGTGATGCCATTTGGTTGGCAAATGGTTGACCAAATATCTACAATTCATTGAAACCAAAGGTCTATCTTGTATGACTTATATGTATATACACTTGAAATATCGAATAATAGATTATCAGAGTATCAATTTACAGTGATTTATTGAAACTACCTAGAACTGCCCAAGAAATCATGTTGTATTTGTTTGTACCTCAGTTGATGTCATGTATTATGCTGGATGATACTTTGCAAGATGTCAGTGAAGTCCTCATAAGAAGCATTTTGCATAGTTATACTTTTTGCACGCAATAATATAATTAAGCAATATAAAGTATAATACTGACATTTTGGTTGATACAAAGTAGATTGATTTTCTATTAAGATATCTCCATACCACTAAAATCATTTTGGGAAGAATAGTAGTTATCTATAATGACCAATTTATAAACAGTATCAGATATTTTCATACTACTGTTATTTACAGACCCCAGTTGCACAAAGAATACGATACAATGGAAACAGAAATGAAATCAAGGATGGTTGCTCAGATGGTAATGATTGTAATATGTAAACAAGATATGAATGTTGGTACTGATACTGGTAAGGACCTTCAAAAGGTATAGAAGTATAGTTGTTATGTGAGAGAAATAGGTGCTAATTCATATAATATTATTGCCAGATTTATTAAATTTGAAGTAGTTGGAATACCCTTCCAACAGAGTGGGAAGCAGTGCAAGCCAGACATCTACCAAGTCCTTGTACTGGACAACAGATGATAATTACATGTCAATATATGGTTTTCCAAACTGGGATCTATTCCAGATGTGAGGAATTATGAAGCATGGTTGGCCTATCAGTTTGAAATACATTATCGGGCCATAAGTATATTACAGACAAGCAACAATCCGTTCCCAAATAGGAATTTCAAATACCCTATTCAGTGGCTGGTACAATTGATCAACAGTCATACAATATTGTATATTACAATCTGCAGGGATATTGGCACAATTTGGACTGTTGGCTGACATCTACAGTCCAGTCTCCTCTGTTGCTGTTGTTGGCAAATACAAACAGCATTCAGAATGGTGGTGACAGTGAATCCTAACAAGTTTGGACACGTGATGGAGAAATAACTCACATCTCTTGTTGGAATTATTATTGATCATATTTGTAATGTACTGCTTAGGCCAATGTTCAAAAATCGATTAAATTAAGTAGTATTGGCAATAAATGTAACCATCTGCACTTAAAACTGAAATTGAACCATTCAGTCATTCAAATATGGTGGGTGAAAACCTCATAGTTGGTTCATGATAGGTGAAACTTTTGGTAAGAGCAGTAGTTCAATTTTGATCCTTCAGAAACAAACACAGCAGTATAAGTCAATTGTTCTTGGATTTTGATATCATCTCCTCAGAAATGTTGCCAATTCTTAGATAAATAAACACTCTGATTTTGTTGGCACTTAGTATTCCAAGTCTGGTGTGGTTATTGTAGATTGAACTGGCAATACTTTCTAGAATGTGTTAGTACATAGTAATAAGTATCTTACATCTCTTATAACTCTGCGAAATCCAGAGCTTACACTCTTGATATAGTACCTGCCCTGGTACAAGCAAACTCTACCATTCTATGTCTAATAGTTTGACTCTGACACTCTCTAATATCCTCTGTCATATGCTCATAAATCTCAATTTCCCTGGTACACCCCAGCTCATGTTCTCTAACGCAGCATGTCATGTACCCTCTATCACACTTTATCCAGTGAATTCTGTCAGATATATTCTCTCCAATACATTACGTATAAGAAATATTTACTCACACAGTCTGATATATTCTCTCTTTAATATTCTCCCAGAAACACAATCTCTGTCATACTTTGACAAGCACTCTCTGACACTTTAACTTGCCCAAATACAATGGAAATCTGACACAAATGTATGTCTTTGACAATATAAGAATACTTGTTGATATTTTCTACTACCAATCTATAGCCCACATTGCAGTACCTAGATCATCCCCACCACAATCAGGTTTTATAGCCACAATATATAAGTGATTGTCCTGAAATGGTGGATGTCCTATGATATATGGTATCATCAAAACAGATCTCTCATATCAGTCAACTGCTGCTGTCCCTTCAATATCGACACACCTTTCACTCCATGAGTATAAAACTGAAGTTATGTTTGCAATTAGTGCAATAAGCTTCAAGGGTACATCAGAGTTTTTCATTTTGGTGTTGGGTACAATAAGTATTCATTTGAGCATCTTACTGAGATTAGTATTATGTTTATCTGTATCTGCACAAGAATAATAAGAAAAGTATTTTTGGAGTATAGCACCAGAGCAAGGGGGTAATTGTTATCAATTCCACAAGGGTAACCATATATTGTATGATCAATTGGAGCTACTGTACTGGACAATATTATTGCATATACAAAAGCCACACTCATGTATATCTCATTTGGTAGAGCTGGGCTATTAGAGATTCTGATTTCACAATGATAACAGATACTCAAGACTTACTCAGAGACACCAGGTGAGTGTGCATGTATGTATACATGGTATACTCTGAACGCCACATATAAGATTGCAATTGTTTCTGTAGTTTGCAAAATTCAAGCTTCTAGCAATCTGTATTTCAACAGATTATGTTCCTTATCGACTATACTATCTCAATGTTCAAAATGTTTCACACAAGCTCTTTGCACTCTTCAAGAGAGTCCTCAGAACCATAATTCTCATTACTCTATCAATAGGCTTATCAATTGCTTCAATACCCCGCACTGGTTTATGTCATCTTGACAATCCCATAATGACTTCGTTATCAACTTCCTCCAAAAACACCTTTAGCAAGACTATCTAGGTAAACATCCCTTAGCTTACTAATTTCTACCATGACAAAGGGAAATACAATCTGTTACTTGTTTAGCAGTCTTGAAAGCCTATTCTATTGTCACAAGAGATTATTCCGAACTAGAGTGCCATGACTGCCTCTATGAACTGGACTAAGATGAATCGATGGCTATGAAAGTCAAGGTGGCATCTGTAATCATTGTTTCCTTTTACCAAGAGATATGGTGAATTGTCAAGGTGTAACAAATCCACATCAGCAGGAAAAATGGCCTTATGCGATGTGTACTCATAGTGATGCTGGTTCTAACGCAGAAATTTATAATATAATTGATCGGTGGCACTACTGGGTTCTAAGGACCGACATGTTGACATTACTATAATACCCAAGTAATTTTGTATGCTGGATACTGTAAATCACACTACACTCAGTATACATTACACTGCATACAATAAACTTGAAAGAAAGCTGCCAGAGGCACTACATTGCACACACCCATGTACACAATGAAGTATGTTCGTCATAGGACTCAATTGCACACTCCCAGCTTGCTTGACTGTAAGTTCTCAATTGCCCTCAATGGCCCACTCCCATTCTGTATGACTTACACTCTCAAGTAAGCTTTCAAGATTCATCTAAGCAAACTCCTTGAATGCGTCTAACTGCACCTCGGTGTATATTCTCACATACACTTCCTGGCATGCTCTCCAGAACACTCCCAGTTGCAGTTGATGGTACACTCCTAGCCAGCTTAACTGTACACTGCCAGATTTATCTTCCAGTATGTTCCCAAGTTTACTCCCTAGCAAGTACACCAGGAAATATTGTCCATTCCATGTCTGAATCATTGTAGATGTGCTTCGAAAGGCACATGCATTCACATCGGTTGGTAGAATCTTATTGCTAATCGCTTTGCATGTGACATTGAAATTGGTATCCAATTCCCAACATTGCCCTTTAGTTTTTGGCCGAAGTACATACTGTATGTATTCATCTCGCATGGGGCCTTGGCAAGTATTCATGCTTTGGAGATCTGTCTGGGTCTGTTCAAAGTGGTGGGTTCTGGCCACTGTACTGTTGAAGTTTCTTTGGCCTGATGAGGTGAGTTTGGCTGGCTGTCTGCATCAGTGTTCACTGGGATGAAGGAGTGCCCTGGGAGATATTGGATGTTCGTTGCAATGGGATTGGCAAGGAGGGCCTGTGCAGTTCGGTTGATTCGGCTCTGGAGTCACTGCCTTGGGCCTGGCTCCGGGTTTGCTGTTCATGGAATGGTGGATTGGTGGTCGTAAAACTCTGCCATCATCATCACACCATGCCATTGCGAGTTGTATTACTTCTCTATCATCATGTGGAGTATGGGTCTGACTGCCTGCAGCTTGGAATCGAAGTCGTGCATACTTTCAGTTTCCAGGTACCTTCAGCGTGACCCCATTGATTGCGATATGTGCATACTGCTGCGGCTCACACTTGCCCATCGTCTGAGCACAATCCATCTGTCCGCCACATCCAGACCCCTACAGCAATATTGGCTTCTTTCTCTCTTGCACAGCACTGCGTGACTCTTTTGGCTGTGGCATTGTCATCCAGTCTGATAATCTTAACCTCTGATTGTTTATCCAGGGCCAGCCACTGCATGCCTTCAGTTGTCCCGCAATTTTCATGCGCTTTCTTGACTACTGTGCATCTCGGTGCATCAGAACAGGGGTTTTGGGGTAGCGCTTTCAGCTTGTTACTGCACGCATTTGCCAGTATAGCTGTGAATCATTGATGTCAGGCGTCGAAGATCACAGGCACAGGAGTATGCCTTGCCTCTCTTACCAGAGCCCCTTGTGCTGGGTGGGCAGCGCACCTAGCATCGATCTGGCTTGTTGATTTACAAGGAGTTGGAGATCATATTGCCTGTCTACATCTTTGGGGTCATACCATAGCCCACTCCCATATAGTGCGATCACTTGGATACAAGCTGTATGGATGGCGCTCTTGCTTACTGGGATGAAATCGAATGTTTTGATGAGGATTTGCAGTCTAGCTTTGGCTGCCTTGGCCATCAGTATGCATCTATTGTTGTGCTCCTTGAACATCAGCTTCCTGTCCATACGGATGCCCACCCAGGGTGTTGCTTCTTCATTGAATTATACAAATCCTTTCCGGAACTTATCTTTATCAACAGCTTCCATAGCAGCTTTATCATGGCACCTAGCCAACGTGCGAGCAGTACGGGCTGCATTTTTGCTGCAGCAAACCGCAGTCCGCGTTGCCTGACCCATTCAATCTAATGGGCAGAGCTTTTCCCAAGCTTCGTGATGTTCTACTTGATGTCACTTCCAATTACCACCAAGTGGAGGTCATCCAGATAAGGGAGTCCTTAGACCCGGATATACTCCTCAATACACTTAACATGCTCTGAGGTGTTGATTGCACAGAGAATCAGTGAGACTGGCAAGCTCTGTGCGATCCATTCCTCCACTGGGTATCATGTTATGGCATTAATCACAACTATTATTACTACGATCATTTTACAAAGGCAGCTTTCTGTCAATCGTCTGAGGTCTCCAGCTGGATGTGTGGCTTTCATTTTGTTCACCAGTCTTCTATTTGCAAAGCTTGGGAATTCTACCTTGTTATTAATGAGAAGCAAACCAGTTGTGTTGCCATTTGTCCATGCTGCATATGCTCTGTAACTGCCAGCCTTCTTGGCTCTATGCTTACAAATACACTCTCAACAGGCAAGACACTTGCAATTGCACTTGTTCATTTGCTCCCATGTATGCTCCTGTGCACTTGATCCAGAGACTTGCTGAGTTGCAGACACCAGACACTGGCAGGAGGTATATAGCTGGCAGTGTGTAACAGGAGGTGCACATGGCATGAAGTATCTGGCAGGTGGTGGAAGCTATAAGGCGGCCGAAATCATGACCTTGGTCAAGGTCATAGTGCAAACCGGAAGTTTAACTTAGACACCACCTCAAGATCTTACAATATCTTTTGGTCAGCTTGTTGACAATTGCAGCCTTAGATTGTGCAGGAAAGATAGACTGTTGGATGTAGGAGAGAGCAGATCTCCAACTAAGATGTTCCAGTGGAATCTATTGCCAGCATCCCACCAGTGGTGGGTGTAGGTGTGAGTATTCTCTCCTGAACCTGATGGCAATAATAGGAATGGTGATGATGGCAATGTTGATGATGGCAATGGTGATTGTATCAGAGATGGTGATTATAGATGCAGAAATACTTTGTCCAGTTGGTTGGCAATGTCAAGGTTGATGTCAAGACTTTAATAGATGTTTAGTGTTTTGTTGCCAGAAGCTTCTACAAACTCAGAGTGTTCATATGACGGGAACATTACCTTCCACAATCATACTCCTGGTGAATTCTGGCGCTCTATGGGAGACTCTGAAACAGGCTATGATCTAGCTCATCAAGCCAGTTATCAATCAGGCTTTTAGACAGATTCTTATGCACCAGTGGACTATAAGTCAACCTGCAGCAATAGTGTAACTGGAATTACAGCAAAGACTGCAGGCAGCGACAGCTGGTACAGGTGTACCTTTGGCTGTGAACTACACATGGATCGATAGACCCACACTCAAATTGCTATGAGTCAACAGTAATGAGTATTGGCTGCATGAAATACATGAATCCAAGAAATGCTAGCTGTGAGCTTGCAAGTGTATATTGGTGCACATGTGTAAGTGTTGGAGTGTGGGAGTCTGTATGTTGGTGTGTAGAAGTATGGGTATGTGGGTGTGTGGGTGTGAATGTATGTGGGTTTGTACATGTGTGGGTGCATATGGAATTGAATGTGTGGGTGTGTGGGTGTTTATGTGCATGGGTGTGTGGGTGTGTAGTTGTGTAGGTGTGTGGGTGTGTGGGTGTGTGTATACATGTGTGCACTTGTACCCATGTGTGTTCGTGTATGTATGCGATTGTACCTGTGAGTGCGAATACGCATAAGCGAATAGCGCAGACTGCAGTTGCCCACCTTTGCTGATAACAAGATGTGGCATATGCAAGAGACTACTCTGGAAATGACAATATCTCATATTGGTAGACAGAATATTCTTTACCTGTGTAACACTTTCCAACTGAGGTTTCCATTACCAAGCTTGGACAGTAATGAACTCCACTGGGCAATGCAGATAATACAATTACTGATTGCGATTTCTGCACTGAATTATTCACACCACAGTACTTGCAGTAGGGTACGATACACAGTGTTCTGATGTAAGGAATGGTCTCACCTCTACCGAAGGAAGCGATGTATAACCTAGTTGTAGAAGGTACAACACTGAGCCTTATGAAGTAACAATGAAATGCATCTATGGAGCCTACCAAGCTTGCCCAGTGTGGTGCAAATGTTGTCAAGACAAAGACAGAGCAAATGGTGGATCCTGTTGACATGACAGATACCTGGGATATGCTCATTGCATTGGTTGCAGTAGAAACAGTGGAAATAGTAGAAGCAGTGGATGCAGTGGATGCAGTGGATGCAGCGGATGTAGTTGATACAGTGAATGCAGTAGATGCAGTAGATGCAGTGGATATAGTGCATATAGTGCATAGAGTGCATATAGTGCATATAGTGCATATAGTGCATAGAGTGCATTTAGTACATACATTGGATATAGTGGATATTGTGGACGCAATGGATGCAGTGGTTGCAGTCAATGGACAATACATAGTGAAAGCAGAGATATTTGAGGAACTGAGCAATTCAGTTTGTGTATATATTGCAAATTGATACCCACACTATGGATGGATGTATAAATGGAAACAGACTCTGGAGGGAGGCAATAGTGTAAAATCAATTTGTGTTTTTCGAACAATTGTGGGCTGCTTGGTCACCCCAAAGTAGATTGTATTGTTTGCCACAGTGTATAGGAGTAGTGGAGAGTGAAGAAAGCTACTGCTACAGCAGCTCTTACTACAGTCAGAGATGGCTGTCCTCTCTCACTCACTGCTCATTCTCTCACCATCAACAGCATTGCTTTGCATTCAGGTATCTACTCCAGAGTATCCCACCACATTTGCAATAATCTCTACAGCATTTCAATATTCAACAAGCTTTCTCTATATACAGTAATCAAACTGGATAATACTGCTTTGGACACTTATACACAATATGGTACAGTTGATGTTATACTAACCTACTGTGTCAATACTCCCCATACTTCTGATTTTTGACTCTCCCTTCAATAATCTAACAATTGCACATTGGGCTGGCATACTACAATGTTTTTCAATGGAATAATCTCCATTGGTTTGCCATCTTTTGGCACTCTCACCAGAATACAAATTGATTGGATATATATTACAACTTTTGAATCTACACACCTATTATTATCCCTAGCCAGAGAATGAGACAGTTCAAGTCTAGGAGTAGTGAATCCAGTGATATTACAAGTAATCAGGAATACATATAGTGTTATCAACAAGTATACCTAGTGCACCTTCCACTGGCATCGGTCCAATTTCAAGTTTTTCGACCTGTCAGTTCAGAATCTGGTACCAATAGGAAGCTATACTGACATGAATATTAATAATGTTTCAAATTGACAGTTATGCACACGATGGTTCTATATGCACAGTCAGTATGAAGACTACATCCAGATGAATGTACATTGGATGACAGTTAAGCATCTCACGAAGCCTTTTGTCTTTGTATATTTCAATGTACACAGTTTCATATTTATACTAACCATTGGATGCAACCGATACTATATACTATTCATTGATGACTACACTCAGTATATATCAGCATGGGTGTTTCCAAATAAGAATGCCGAATCAGGCACCTCCATTCACATGGAATGTCAGTTCAGAGATGACTACATGACAGATGAGATTAACATCATCCATTGTAGTACTAATCTGGGTAAATGGGACAGCAAGACTTTCAGAATTGTTCTTGCAGCCTACTATACCATATATGTGCTATGTCTACTATATAGTAACTTGGAGAGTGGTATTGCTAAATAAATAATACAGATAATCACTGAAATGGCCCCAGTGATAATGATCAACCCCCAGGCTTCACTATAGTTCTAGAATGAAGTAGTTAAGACTCTCGTCTGTCTTCATTATTGATTAGTAATTGAATGCCTGAAAATAAGTAACAATAATAGCTAACAAGCACTTAACAGAACGCAAGATAAAATGGAACATTGATTTGTCAGATCGATACCTGATGCAACCAGCAATGAAATGTTGTGAAATGTTTCACACAACCACCTTTGTGAATTCAGATGATATGGATTTGACAAGATTCCGAAATCTGATGCTAGCAGTGCAAAATTGGTACAAGGTCAATATTCTATATAATAGCAGGTGACACACAGAATTCACAGATGTTGAGGAGACAATGCAATGCCAATATATGACAAATTCTATTCCAATTGGGAGGTGTTTTTAAAGAAGAAACAGCTATATCCAATGAATCCTACTATGGATTCCATGTAATCAACTGGTTTCAATTACCAAACGACAACGGATGTATCACAGAGACAGGTATTGCACATGAACCTCTCGAAGAATACAATAGTTAATGTACACAGATTTGTAAGATATCCACATTGAACTTGCAATTAGATGCTGATGTAGAAGCAGAATATTCCCACAACTGCTCTCTTCACCAAAAGACTCAGACTGTCCACTATCTGGCAGCAGAAGTAGCCCCGGCCTTCAGCCAGTACCTCTGCCAAGAGAATCAGGTGGCCCAGTATAGTGTTAGCAACAGTTCCTGGTTACCTGGCTTCGGTCCAGGTAAGAACTGGAACCAAGACCCTGGTCCGGGTTAGGAACCGCCAACAGAACTGAACCGGGTGACTAGCACTGGATTGGTGCCTGGACGGAAACACAAATCGGTGGTTGTTAGCCGGATTGGAACCGGACCGGCGTTCTGTTTTGCGGTTCCTACAGTTTTGACTCCAAATCAGTTTTCAAGTTCTTATCATATCACGACATAGTGTATATGTAAAAGATGCAGTTTAGCAGCTCTGTTACCCCCTGGTCTCTAATTTGCACTCCGATCAATATTTGTTGAGTCGCTATGAAATATATCCCCAAATCTGGCCTAGATCGCCGGTTTTCAACAGCTACGCCACGATTATTGCTCAGATTTGAAATCGGAGACTAGCACGTGAAAGAGCTCCTCAATCTGCATTATTCATGAATAGATTATGACGCAATACGATCAGAACTCAAATACTTACTTCGAGCGAAGATGCTGGGTAACCAAAGACCGTGTTTTCCGGTGTAAAATGGTGGAAATGCAATGATCCGGGTTTTTCGTGTGGTAAGACCCAGCGGAATAGTTCTAGTTTGGTTCCAACCCAGACCCAGTACCGAACCGCACATTTGAAACCATTGCCAACTGTAGCCCAGTATTGTATGGTGAAAGCTGAACATATTACCTATGGCTGGTGGCTAGTATGCGAGAATCAGCCAATTCAGCATGCGGCAGCAGTAGCTGGAACATCAATCCATTTAGCACCAATGACTTCCACTTCACTGGGGATAGGTGATATCGGAAGGAGCAAACATCTACCATCTGCAGAAGTACTAACAGCATTTGAAGTCTCTAGTGATCTACTTGTCTACATGCAACCTTTCGCAAGTATTCATCCATATTACCCTGAACAATACTATCAAGGAAAAAGTCACACTAATTCTTCCCAACAAAGAATTCTCCACTCTCAACCGCCATGAAGAACAGCAATAGCAAGTCAAGCCAGTGGTATTAGAACAGGTCTGTTGGGCAGAATCCCTCTTTATGTCCAATTGGCAAGTATACAAATGCTGCAGTACATGCTGCTCTGGGGTGCACAATCCTAAAGCAACCCACATAATCACTGCACTCAAATTTGTCCATACTCTCCTCCAGGGCAGTATTATTTCCATATGCAGTAAGCTCTACAGAATACAAAAATAGCGCATTTCCTAAAGCTTTGCCCAAATGACGCCAAGCCCAAGGCTCCTCCAAAACAATATATGGTGCACAGAGGTTCTCCAAAACAACATGCTTACATTGAACAACTCATAATCCACTCATTACATGTCTGCTGTATCACATCAAATGACTGGGAATCGACCTACAATGAATTGACCTTCTACTGGTATTGAACTTTCCAATCCTGGCTGTCTATCAGTTCCATAGACCTCATGCTGTTATAGATTACCTAAACCTCATCTGTATATCAATTTCCATATTGCTTTGCAGAACAATATCAGTCTCTATATTCCATGAACTGTTTTCAACTATTGATTTGCTATGGATTATCATGGTTCGCCAGTTGTACCTGTCTTGGTTTCTGTGTTGGTTCATTTCAGTCTGCATCTCAGCTTCTATCATGCACCATCTCAGTCACCTTCTTAATCTCTGTCTGAGTTTATAGTTTCCATTCTGTCTTCTTGGTAGAAGCTGTCCATTACTCGTCTGAGAATATTCTTATCTCAACATTGCAATCGTCTTGGCCCTTGCTTTCAAAGTCTTTGCCCATATTACATACCCAGTACATTTCTGTGGCTCTCCTGGTGGGATTCGTGTTTAGCATCTGGCCAACACAATCACCTGACATTCCATACCTGAACAGTGGCAGAATTATGATCTAATCTGGTATTGCTGGCTTTCCATCAATTGTTCTCATATTGCTGGCTATCTCATCGATTATTGTTGTAAATTGTTATTGCCCTTGTGTTTGTTCTTGACATGTTCTGAACACATCATGTCTAGGACCCTGCCGTATCATTCTTATCAGGTTCCAAACTCAGGTATTGCAACAGCTTTCAAACAAAGTGCAATTTCACCGATGAGTACAGTAAGCTGGATCAAAATCTATTCAAATGGGTCTGCGGTATTTGATCTCACCATAACTGTAATTGCTACACATATATGATTCACAGTTTATGTGGCTTCTCCACGAACCACTCTTAACCAACCCACATTTGAACCACAGATATATCCAGCACTATAAAATTGTGTGACTTGGATTGACCAGACCACAATCATTAGTGATGAGTCCACATGAAACACTGTATGGCTAGTAATGCAGAGATATCAGCGGATGGATTTGAGTGAAACATTTGCCCTGGTTGGAAAGCAAAACTTGCTTTGGTATCTCATTTCTCTTATTGCAAAATACTGGTAAACAATGAATCATTTGGATATTGCTACCGCATTTTTCAACCATGAAATTGATGATGTTGATTTTTTTATAACTCTTCCAAACAGATTGCTAGAGTGTTTAAATGTACCAGAGATTATTGTCAGATACAGGAAAGCTCTCTCTAATCTTGAACAGCTTCCACAGCAATTGAATCATAATATCAACACATTTCTGCTTGCGCTTGAATTCACACAGTCATCAGCTTATTGCAACCATCAAATCAGAATAATCAGTATTCTGACTCATTGGTATATACAGAATACTTCGATACTGTATCTATACGCTGCTTCCAATGTGGTAACCAATGTCAACGTGAAACTGTTCAAAAATTACAATCTTATAAATCATTTCGTTTCATATCTATTTCTCAGCATTAGAATCCATTCCCAAGATACTGAAATCAGTTTCAGACTGACAGACATGATGACCAGAATCCTGAAACCGTTAGGCGTAGAACATATATTGTGTATTGTGACACCCATACATTGCAATATACAATTGGAGATGGCTGAAGATCAGAGAGTAAAATAATCAGAAGATATCACCGATTGCCAAGCAGTTGTGGGATCACTAAGAGATTCAGCACTTCTAACAATGCCGGATGTCATATATGCAGTCCTTGTGTTTTCATATCATATTTCATGGCCACTCAGCAGCCATATAACTTCCGGTTTAAGAATTCTTCAATACCTTCAATTTCAAGCCAATTTTCAACTTTGGTTCAACAGCAATTGGATTGGCATTGGCATATGTATTGGCAATGTTCTTGTATGGTATCGAAATCCCAATTGGGCCAATAACAGTGCAGACAATACATTTCCGAGAGGCCAGGTGTGTCTGGTCAACATTCAAGCCACGAAATTGGAGTTGTGAAAGTACAGCATTACAACAATGTCCTTTCCTGAGGCTGTGTTTATCACGTACTAGGAGATCTCCAGAGATATGAAATGGTTATTTCAATTATAGCAACATATTTACAGGTAGACTGATCACTACTGTCAATTAACTGCAATACTCACTGTGCTCTCACTTGTATTACCCTGAATATCATTATAGTTTACATTAAGTGCATGGATGGTTATTATTGCAACCAGTGGGCTAAATACAAAACCTGAATAGTTAACTTCATCTATATACACATGGCCAAACATTTGGCAGATATACCCTCAAAAGAGCATACAAAAATACACACATAAAGTATAAGTAGGTATGAATTGATCTAAATTGGAGATTGATATTCGAATTGAATTAATTATTCCGGTAGGAATTCAGTTGTCTTCGTAATATCGATTGCCATCCATGGACTAAAGTAGATCTCCTTGATGCCAATTTATCACACTGGGTTTCAAGATCATTAGAATTGGGATGTCAGGTAGTTTGTGTGAACATTGTGCTGCTTGATGGAGTATAGCAATTAGGGGAATTGTTGTAGATAAGACCACCTATCTGGCTTATGGCTTGAGAGGTTCAGCTGCCTTAAAGGTCGTCCCAATTGCATAATAATGTTCATTTGTAAAGAATAAACAAATGATACCAGCTGCAAATGCATATATTCAGGTTCTGCTCTGATTGCAGTATATAACATTATGATTTTTTCTGTACTTTACAAAATACAGGGTTCTAGTAATCAGGATTTCAACAAACATCCTGGGCTTAGATTTCTGGCATGGTACATTGTAGTCAAATGGTTGAAGGATATCTATGAGTTTGCTGTCTACCCCTCCGGCATTGGAAAGATCCAAATAAGCTGGATGAATACATAAATATATCAAATAGTCGTAATAAATGAAATTACTATCTGGGGAACTGGTGTTGCCATACAAAGTAGAAGCAAAGCACAATATTGTTGAAGGTGAACTGTTGGGATTAAGTGACAGCTGGCCATGGAAATAATCATACTGAGGCTCCAATCACATATCCCAATGGTGTGTATTCAGACTGACCTTGATAGTCTAGGATAGTTGTCTAACCATGGGAGGTTATAACTCTACACACTATGCATTGACCTAGAGTATACTGTCTTTAGCCCATCACATTTTCTGGTGTGTAATGTTTGGAAGATCTGCATATAAGTGCAATATTCAGCACTTACAACTGGAATAGTATAAGCTGCAATTTCATTCAAAAAATGATCAGCATTTTCAGAGCATCAAATCCTCACTTTCTTTCAAATCTGATTGTATTTCACCTTTTGATTATCAATCCAAATAGTTCCAACTACTATATTAACTTGTCCTAGCTCAAGAGTATAATACTGTATAGAACCCTGCTTAATTGAATTGGTAGAAGTTTTTCAATCAGATATACTGGCATATATTTATTACATTCAGAATTACAATATAGGTGGTTATCCTGTTTAGTCAGGGTCAGTGTATATGAACTAGTCAGTATAAAACATATACAAATCTCAGCACTTCACTTACAACAATTACTATTAGCTTCACAATTAATATGCCATTCCAGTGACAATTATATTTACTGACAATCTATCATTATAGTATTGCCAGATGTTTGACAGATCTGATCTATCCACATTTTGAGTGGGACAACTCAAATGTGTATGTACATGCTGAAGAAGGCAACCCAATACATATGTCTTGTAAGTAGCCAGCCCACATTTGCAGAAGATTAGGCAGTAGTCCTGGAGCTGAAAGTCAAATATTACAATTCCACAGTATGTATTTATACTTCTATCATAATGTATATCGAGTGGTGGACTGTTTTAGCCATTTGGAACCAGGTTTGTTCATCAGCTTCTGACATTGATTTACAGCCAGTGAGTGTTATATATCAAATTTCTAGTATTCAGTATGAGGTTTCAAATTGCTGATATTGATTTTTAACATTCAATCTCTAATGTTGAATCTCTGACACCATGTTTCTGACATTCAGTCTTTCAGACTGTTGCCCAGAAATTGGTTTTCTGAATCTCAGTATACCACATTGTGTTTTGAACATTTAAGGATATTGACTGAATGATTACAAGTTAACTAATATTTGCAAGATACTTGTGGCATGCTCTCAAGATATTCTGGATTATATATCCAATGTACAGGCAATTGACATTGATATACATGCAATGCAAAGACTGATTTCATGCTCACGGAGAAAAGCAATGTAAAGTGCCACCAAGCCTGTCTTCGGAAAAGCACAATGGAGATACGGACATATTTTCAATTCACACGGCTTCATGGGATCAGTGTCTTCTGTTTGGCACCCTCAAGGCAATGTCTCCACTGTGTTATTCTTTCAACAATAACCAAAAGCTCCAAATCATACATATAGTAGTACTGTTCAGCAGAAATGCAATGTCCGAAGAAGAAATTGACTGCACAAAGAATTCAGAATATCGTATACAGATTGAAAATGCCAGCAATTTTAAATCAGGTTCCATCTCTCTTTAGAACAATCAGTGTTTGTGGGTCCAAATGCTGCAAGATTGGCGCATTTCTAAAGACCTTTTGGAGATTTCCAAATTTGTATTCGTCATCATGCGTCCATTTCCACATCCATGAGCCTTCTGTCATTAACAAGTATCAAATACTAGCCATTGCATTCGTCTATTTCCGAATGACACTCTGGAAGTAGTCTGTTCAATTCAGGAGGACTGGTATAATGTAAACTGATTTTGGAGTTGGCCACTATTGAATTATCAATATGTGGCCACATTCCATCCTGATTCGATCCACACAGATGATTACAGTGGACAATTCGACATCCATCACATCTCATGCTCATTCACATTGGTTGTTTGGATCGGTATATCATCAAGATAATAAACAGCAAAGCTGTTGATGTACAGTTGTAGACAATCATCAATGTAAGCTTGAACTTGGCAGGTACCAATGTCATAACAATGGGCACAATGTGGTGGTCGAACTGACCATAGCAGATACGGATTTGAGTGTTGATCTTGTCACCTACTATGAGTTGGAAGAGGGTGGAGTGACCCGATCATCCAGCTTCAGTATTGATCCGGAATTCACTCACTTGATCAATTAGCTCTGAGATCGGAGGTTGTTTGTCTCAATTCTTGACTGTGGCCAGGTTGTGAGCCCCACAGTTGACATACAACAATAGTCCCCCATCTTGCATTGTTGCACACATGAGCTGCACTGTGGCCATCGATGATTATCACTGAATGAAGCAATTTGGTAGGTTAGTTCCAAGGCTGGCATTCAAAGGGTCCAGTTTGAACTCTGAAAGAATTCAGATATCCATGTATAGTAGATGTAGTTAGGTTTCTGGTTGACTGCATGGTTGCTTGGGCTGTGTATTGGGAGTGTCTTGGCCATTTCTTTGCTAAAAATCTTCTCAAAATCTGCATATTATACAGGAATACAACCCTCATCATCTGTCATTACCATCTCCACATTAACTCTGTCTGTCTCTATTCTCATTAGTCCGGGCTGTATTGTAGCATGCATTGGCAAGTGGAGATGGGTACGGATCCCAGGCGGACTGGATCACCTGCTTGATGAGAATTGAATAAAGTCTCATTAACAAGTGTGTCTCTTGGTGTACTGGCTAGCAAGTAGCTGTTGTTCAAGTATCGTCACTGTCTTACTCTTCTACCACTACTACCACCACTGCACCTGCATGTACGGTTAGCATCCTGGGGTTTCTCTCACCCTGGGTAGTGCCATCCAGTGAAGCTTCCAGCAACCCTTGACATTCTCTATGTCATACGGTGAATATGATGACGACTTCATCACTGGATGGGAGATGTTTAAATACTGTAGCCCCAAGTAATTGTATATCTGGGGGAGGCCAATCAGTGATTTTTCCTCGCTATGTTCCACCAGAGGATGTGCTCATTCTGCTTCTGAAATCTTCAGCCGTTGTTGTCCATTGGGCCATTGTAGGGCTGTTAATCGAGTTGTACTCCAGTCCATTTTGCAGTGTCTAACTTCAAGTCAATGAAAGCCCATAACTAGGTCATACACATTGATCAAGAAAACTTAAACCTTGCATTCAGTAGCTGGTTTCAGTTGTTCAATATACTGAATAAGAGAGTTGCATTTTGCGTTTCCTTTGCAATCATCATCACCTGAGCATTGAGACCATGGGTGGAAATAAATGCTCGCTCCTGTGGTAGGCCCAGTTTCTAGAATAGGCATAGCAATATAAAGATGCTAATTGCACTGCCATCAATTAGTGATTTGACTTTCAATATATTCTGGTGTGTAATTCATACAAAGACTTCATACATGATATGAGCCAGATCTCGTAGCTCTGTGCTGCACTAAAAGTGGTTTTCAATCAGAGCCCCACCAAGTTGAGTAACTCTTGATATTCTGGTGATTTGGTGTGGTGGAATTTCATGGAAGTTGGCAAATGCAGCTCAGTTTTCCAAGTTCTCCAAACAAAGCTGCATACAGTCCAGTCTTTTCTGCCATGATAGATATCAACAGAGGTGGACTAGTTTTTTCAATAATGCATATTGAATGAATTTTGAAGATCAAATTGTTTGGTGTCTTAGCCACTGTTATTGCTGGAGTTCAGGTTAAATGGGTATGACTTGCAGTATTTGGTACAAAAGTAGGATGTGTCATTGCAGCTGCCACAACTAGACAAATGACGGGGTGCCTTTCGGTGTCAGTAGACATCCTTTCATCGCAACCTTGCTGGTGATAGGTTGGCCCTGTAGCCTCCACTGGCAATATTGGATTTCCCCAACGTTGCAGTCGCAGTACCCAAATTGTTGGAATTATTGTGATCTCAGGAATAGGGTTTAGCGGATTCTGACTTGAATGTTAGGAGGTTATGTTTCTGAATGCTGCTTTTTGAGACTCCCCCAAGTGCTTATGCTGTTAATTTCTTGCAGAATTCATATCATTCAGTTTGATGTCGCAGGATGCAATACTGTCAGAGAGTGGATCCAGCTTGTCAAGTCGATCTTTTCTGCTGGAGATTGAATGTCATACCTTCAACATATGTAGTGTTTCCAATGTGTCCTGGTTACCTGCGAGGGTTGCAGGTTAAGGCTGCAAAAATGGATCAGTTCGGTTCCAGACCTGTCCAAATACCCAACCCACAGCGGCTTTGGGGGCCAAATCTGGACTCGTGCCCATCAACCCGCATGTTTTGACGTATTTGGGTTGACCAATCGGTTTCAATCTGTGGTTTTGCGTGTCAGGTTTCACAATTTCACATCACATTCACATATAATACTGCTGATCACGAAATATTGACCTTTGATTGTCAATGGCTGTTTTCAATGCATTGGTCACCATTATGATCAAAACAAACAGAGGTTCACTCCCAGCCCCATCCTGAAAATGAGCCTCAGTGGAACATCAAAGATTGTTGGCCTTGCTTCAGAGTTACTCACCATGTGAAATGGCTGATAATGTTTATATACACTGTTTTGACTGTTCATATACGCTAAAACGCTCATCAACATTAAGTGGTAGGTTATTCATTAAAATAGGTTTTTAACTTGCCGGAGGCCGTCAAGGAAATGTCCCCAGCTCATCTGCCAATATTGGCTTCCCACTCCACCGATATGGATGTTTTTCATCCAGTGTCACATATTATACAGGAGACGCAAGACCAGAAATTGTTGACGCTCCATTGACACTCATTTTCAAGATTGGGCAGGAAGGGTATTGCTATATCATTTGCTGATAAAGACAGCCAATAATTTGTTTATGACTGTACGCCAACTATCACCCATTAGATTACCCAGGATGCAGGACCAACAATCCTTGATGCTCTGTTGACTCTTATTTTCAGGATGGGGTAGGGAGTGTGTCGTTATATTTTTGGTCTATACATGCGACCAATACTTCAATTATGTATACCCATGACCAAATCAGCTTGAAATTTCCTGACTCACCCAACCAAAAATTGTTGATGCTCTGTTGATGCTCATTTTTCCTTTCACTTATCAGTAATATACAGTTAATTTATTTGGCATAGTATATCATTCACATTGTATTGACAGCCTCTCTGTCATTTCCATTGATTTTCTCCTTAATCACTACATTGTTCTTTACTTATGCATATACATATATCGTTTATAATATACTTTACAGTGTCCGCTGAATGTACATAATAATACACCCAAAAAGTCCGCTCCATTGGATCAATGCTTGTCCTCACTGCCAGGTTCGCTCAATAGGCTGCTCTGGCTTTCACAATGAATGTTAGCTGCATTACCACACAGCAGATAGTGTACTAACCAGTGCATGTTCCTTCATCAGTTAGCATAGCTGGATTATAATCTGTATTGCGCTGGCTATCCTTGGAATATGCATCAAAATTGAAAAATTGAGTGATGGGAAGAGGAGCATGAGAATACACATATCAGGGTCACAAATAATCGATTTCGGATGTTTGAGCTCTCCCATTGTCACCGGTTGTTCCAGGTGGTGTTTCGGGCAGAGATGGCGTCGGTTCTGGTATTGGCAGTCTGAGTGGGCCGGATGGAGGTGCACCCATGTGTTTGTGCCTCCACTGGGTTTTCAGATGCTTTGCGGTGCAATTTTGGCAAGTAAGGCATTAGTTCGTTTGGTTCCGACGGAGCATAGCCGGGTGTCATTGTATCGCAGTCTTCACATTACATTTCCCAGGAAACTGAACTCGCCGCTTGTTCTCTTCTCAGACTGCGGCGCGAGGATTCTTGATCATGAATTGTGTTTCCTCTATGGCGGTGTGCGAAATCCCTCCTCAGGCTATTTTGGCTAATTGCAATACCAGGCACATGTCGGGCTGTTCCACCTTGACCTGACCTCCTTGCCTTGCCATAGTAGCAGCCATGTTGAAATCCAACCAGAAATTAGTTGATGCCACTAACAATCAGATTCGGCTACTACCTCAACCATATATGCTTTTGAAGCCTCCCCTATGGTGATTAAACTCAGTTTTGTCAACTCCCAGAGATGCTGATCACGAAATTGGTCCATGAAAATTCAAGAGGTGACAAAAGCATGACGTCCGATTTCGTGCACTGTGTAGACAAATGCCTTGGTCAAACATAGACGTTTACCATTCCGGGCAGCATTTAATTAGTCATGTAGCACTCAACACATACCCACTGTACATTATACGGTGAGTTGACGGCTGTTTAACTCGATATGGATACAACGACATCGAGCTGCATGCTGTGGCTGAGTCGTGCTGCATCTGGGTTTGTGGACTATTTTTTGATGTGCATTCTGAGTCATAATTTCAGTGGCTGTATTTGCAGCTTTGCAGTGGATTAACTTGTGTCTGTGTTGTTGCTGTGTTTATGCGCATGCCGCATTGGATGAAGTGCCCATCGATTTACTTGGTTAGAATCCAGTTCTACCACGCTTAGGTATTTCTGTATCCATGATTTGGTGTTGTGGCATAGGAGAGGAAGATGAGACCAACAAGAACTGGGAAGTTCTGAGAAATATATAGTTAGCTTCAAGTCAAAATGGAATAAGTAACAGCCAACTTGCACATTCTACTCATGATGAATCCGGCTGTGTATGGCTGCAGGTTGCAGGGATTTCACACGATCATGCGAATTGATACAATTACTGTGGGTATAATGACTTTTTCGATGCTTTCAATGTCAGTGTGAATGTAGTGTCAATGATTGATATCAAACGCATTCGGCAATCAAAGGGTTTCACTGTGACCTCCTTCCAAACTACATATATGTGCTGGCTTTGGACTTCACTAGGCATGTGACATATGTGTTGCCCCGCTCTAAAAATGTACGTCAACAGAGCATCAATGATTTTAAACCTTGCATTTTGGATAATCAAGAGGCTGTGCAACTGCTTAAATCCATAATTGAACTATTGGCTGCCTTTCTAGGCAAAAATGCTTTCGACGACATAGTAAGTATGCCCTGACAATGACCAACCACTGAGCGTCAATGATATTGCACCTTGCATCTTGGAAAATGAAGGGACTGTGCGACCACATTTATCCATAATCGAACTATCGGCTGCCTTTCTATGCAAAAATGCTTCCATCATCATCGGAAGTATATCCTGAAATGAGCGTCAATGGATCGTCAATGATTGTTGATTTTGCATCTTGGATGATCCAAGGGCTGTTGAACGGCATTAACCCACAATCAACCTATTTACACCCTATATTGCGAACAATCCTAGTGACAATATCACATTCGTCTTCTACAATTGAATACCCACAGAGCGTCAAAACTTTTTGTTCAGGCTCAGTTCCCTACACAGTGATATACAGCATTGCATTGTTCCTACATTAAGGTTTACTCGGTCAGTCTGTTCAATATATCCTTGTATACCACTTCAGAAATGTCCACACAATGTCTGAAAGATCTGATTGTTTCTGCTTGTAGCTCTAGAGTCAATATTTAAGAACCAGCATTGTGCTATACTATAATGTTACTTTCAGTAGTCTCTTGAGTCGGATTACCCAGCTTTCCAGTTCCTACAGCCGTGTCGCATGGATAGTCTTTCAATAGCAAATTGCGAGATGTGATAATAGGTTTCAAAACTTAATGTGTCTTGATTCTTGATTTGAGCGACCTGACGTTACAAATCATCATCCATACTTGGTGGACTTCAAAGACTATAGGTCACAAACATTGTATTGCTTGAAATAATTTCAGGCATGCATCTTAATGGTGATGATGTTTGCAATGCAGAATTGGGGAGACTGGCAGTCCTGGAAATATATGTATTGTTTGTCATCAAGTTCTTTGCCATTTATCAGCACATGGGACCAGCTCAGTGGGGAAACAATTGATGGAAACAGCTTACGTCCCAAAGTTGAACAAATTAACACAGTCAGAAGTTATTCAATTGACTAGTTTGACGGTCGACGAAACAGTGTTGGCCATCCCAAAGAGGCCAGGATGTCGAGGAACTACAATAGTAAGTTAGCAGAGGCAATTCATATTTGACATCCAGGATAATCCATAGTGACTGAAAGGACAGACAAAATACTCTGCAATGGCAGCTGAGAACTTCGGAACTTCGGAATGTCACCAATACATGTGGAATGTCTACGTCATGTTTGGATTTGTCTTTGCTCATATTCCATGGAATGCTATATCAAACCTCGAGCTACCATGGTCAGATAAAGCATTAAGCAGTTACCTAGTGCTGCTTTCTGCCACGACACTTAGCAACATTTGCCGGAGGGAATACAGACTGTAAGTGGATATAATTCAGAAGCAATTGCCATCACGAAATACAGGAAGTTAAGCATTGGACAGATGGACATTCACAAACAAACTGGACAGAATATCCCTCATTGCTTACGATCTGGATTGAAATCAGGTATTGCGTGGAATACAACTCACTTTCGATGAGGTTAATTGCCTATTCTATTCCGGATTCGAAAGCTAGTTCAGGATAATTGGTCAAGGGCCACCATACAGGAGCAAGGCTAGCCAAACATTTGAAGAATGTGGTTGATTGTTTTGAGCTTACCAACAGCTGTTTACAAGGAAACATCACTGATGATGCGTCCGCAAATATCTCGAGGACTCATGAGCTGCAATCAACACCTGAGGCCTCCGCAATCGAGTGGCATGCATTGAGGAACTACATACCATGGATGGTGCACATCAGGGAGCTGGCTTTAGGTGCATTCAGAAGCAGTCTGGGTGTGAAAGGCTGTACCATGTCTTAGAAAGCCCATAAGCGCAATCAGCAATTTGGCAACAATGAAAGATTGGACATTGCGAAGAGTCAAAGACTTCGAAAAGGTGGCAATGCTCAAATCAATCAGGTGACAACTTCGCTACCAGGATTGGCAAAGATAATTGAGAGAGTACGTATTTCAAGATATTTTGAAGGAGCTGAAACTGACTTTCATATAGCAGAGAATACTAGCGGTATTAATTACTCTGACACCTGGTTGTCGAAACAAGTGCATTGGCTTTCACAAAGCCAAAGTCCTCATTGCGGTACTACCCACTGTGGATGTTAAGACACCTTGGAACTCGACACTGGAGTTGCTTGAGCAAGCTTACTGATTACCAGAATTCACTCATGAGTGGCTCAAAAATGCAACATTCAATGATTAGTGGCCACTCTTCACAACCCAGGATCAATGGACGACTGTCATGTACCTCATCCAAATGTTGAGGTTATTCCCATAGTGACTGCTGTGCATGTTGAAGAGGCATGCAGTTACATTGCATCAAGTTAGCACAGTCTGCAATGCCATGCCTGACCGTATCGATGGTATCATGCGAGCATTGGCTTAGAAGAACACAAAATGGAAGGAAGACTTGTTGTTCACCATGAAGTTTGCGCAACAGAAGCTGTCTAACTATTATGCTGAAGAGACTCCAATGAGTGGTATGATTGTCATTTCTGAACACATTCTCGATCCTTTCTGGAAGTTGGGATTGTGTAGCATGTGGCACAAGAGAATTGATATTATTCCTGGGATGAGACATCCTATACTACTCAATACCAAGTGGCCATTTAAAAATATGTGGAGAATGAATGCTGTGCCAAACATGGACATGTGCCGGTCAATAAACCCGAAAACATACCAACAAACATTCTTGTCCCCTCTGCAACTGCTTAATTATGAGGTCAATCTTCCTTTCATCGGTATGATTTGTCCATCGATGATGAAGAATGCTTATTGACAGATAATGTAACTGAAACAACACCCAGGGCAAGCGATCATGCAGCATGCTTATTGACCGCCGCCATGATCTATTTGAATTCACTGCCAAAAGCACCAAAGAACTGGGGGCGAACAAATCTAAATCTCAATCGTTACCACTCAGACCCAATGGAGACCAGCAGTACATTTTGAATCGCGGACATAACAGGACTGGTGGAGCCACCAGAAGTATATGCACTCACAATACACCAATCTCTTGAATATGACGCGGAACATATTCTCTATAATACCACATGGTGTCGGAGTGGAGGCAAGTTTTTCCCTTGGGCAAGATGTTATTAGCTGGAAACAGTCAGAAACCACAGCTGAGACAATTCAGGAAAACGGAGTCATTAGGCTGTTTGCTCAAGCCAATAATGGGATGTTGGGAGGTGATGACCCAGCACTGCATATGACAAACACAGAAAACTACTCCGAAATGCAAACTGAAGTGGAGGAAAGAAAATTTCAATGAATGGCCATGGTCCACAACAGTTTGAAGATGTGGGAGGGCAGCCAAAACCCACATGTTACACAGAAAGCATCTTGCACTCAAAACAAGTAGATGACAGCCGTATGATACATTTCAGACACAGAAGAGATCCTCAAAGCATCCTGGTAACTCTTTTAACATCATGGTGTGGCTGCATTTCAATTGTCAGAAAGATTACCTTTGCCCCCAGCTTTGTCTGCAAAAGACCTCCCTGGAGGACGAACTCAAATATTAAATGTCCACTGAATCTAAACAAGCAACCGTCATCCAGTCTAATGTTATGAGGATAGTGCACCTTAACGCATTTCAGGCACTGAAAATTGGCTTAACTGGAATGGTGACTTGGATAATCCAAATGACAGTGAAGATGATTGCCTGGCAGATGTTGAATCTGAATCAGAGCAAGCTGATGGCATCGAGGAATCGGAATGCCAAGAGCAGCAGGATCTGAGGGCCGCACCAAATGTTCCTGGAATGATTCGGCCAACACCGAAGTCAACCAGACAGGGTGAAACAGTGTTGCAGACAGTCGATGCAATGGAAACGAGCAGGAATGAGGGAATCAACAGAAAGTAGAACAACATGTGTGAACGTTTCACCACCTACCTTATGTAGCTTGACCGAGAGTGTCAGTTAGAGATATATTGTGGGCGAATGGTGACCAGTAGCCTGGGAATAACGGTTGATTAAGAGATGTACAGCAGGCACAGTGAATCATTTGGCAAGATATATAAATTCTAGTTCTATGAGAGCGAATAGTGCAAGACTATGACTGCGCTCAGCTATGAAACAGGGCGGAGTCTGAATCTTTCAGAAAGTCAACCGATATGTTCAGATCATGATTAAAACAGTTATATCGCAGCCGATGTTGAATGGACAACACATTGAAATGCGTGTCAACGGGGCATCAACAATTTGTGGTCTTGTAAGTACAGTAATTGAAGAGGGATTTGGTCGCTGTTATGCGTATCCTACCTATTGGCTACTGTTATAGGCAGAAGAGGCAGCAACAGAGTCACCGCTCCATCCTGTGAATGAGTGTAAACGGAGTATGAACGATTTGTAGCTTTGCAAGCTGGGTCATGTATATTCCGATTGGTTGCAGACATCAATTCATCAGATATTGGCAGCCTTTAGGAGCAAAAACAACAGCGACAAACTCTCTGCCACATCCTGAAACTGAGCGTCAATGGAGCATCAACAGTGTTAGGTCTTACATATTTGGTAATCAAGGCGTCGTGCAGATCTTCGCGCACATAACAGAATGATTAACCACCTTAACAGGCAAACATCCAATATATCAAAGGAAAAATACAGATTCCAAACTAATCGATATTGCAAACTGCAAAGCATGCAAAAACATATTAATGGTTGTTGAGGACACGATTTTGACAAGATACTATTAACAAACTGCAAAAGCAAGAATTTGTATTAATCTATTGATGGACCCACTAGGAAACCCACAGACAACCCACTCAATACGGACAGTTTCGATGGTTACCATCAAATGGTACCGGAATTGCTGGTTCCGGTTCATTGACGACCCTCACAGCTAATGTGGCAATGGGTTGGTTTGGACCCAGAATCAGACTCTTCGTGACTGTCTGAAACTGTTGTTAACACTAAACATAAGCGGGTGCCTCAGGCCAGCACATGCTATAGTGTATAGACATGCTCTGTATGTAATTGGACTCTGGCTGGCTCTCCCGAAATGTCTTTTTGAGCCATTGTTGCAGTCTCTGACTGATTTGTTTGGTTGACAATGCTCCCACCTGATCATTGTCACTGAGTTGAGAAGCCAATAATTGTCTCAGTAAAGCATTCAACACCTATCTGCAAAGCATTTGAAATTGTCTAGACAAAGTTTGTTGGCATCTTGTAGATTCTGAGCACACTGGGATGGGTCTGTACTTTCCATTGTCTATTCAGCTGGACCTGGGTAGTTAGTTCTGGTGATGAGGAAGGAGACTGCAGACCTCACTTGATTGGAATTGCCCCTTGAAGATTGGTGCTTACAAAATGTAAAGATTAACTGTAATGTTTAAAGACACTTATCTACCTCTTTTGCCCCACCACAGTATTGTAATTAGTCAACCATCTTCAATATCTGTAAGTGCTGTCCATGATTGGCTACGCTGTCAATTGATGGATGTTAGTCCAGTTCGGGAACAATTCAGATTCTAGCTGGTTTCAATTGTCATTGTTGTTTGAGTTGATTATTAAGTCGCAAAGGGGTTTGCATGAGCATATTCTGTTGATCATCGTCAGAGATCATTGGCAAGATGTCAACATGGCTCCAACTATCATGGATTTCTATGAAAGCGGAATATTCGTTGTCTTTGTCTTTATATTCATCTAAAAGATCGCAGGATTCCAAGTCAAACTGAGTTTACTGGAATTTATGATGTTCATTTTGTCACCACGTCATACGGATGTGGGGAGCAGGTGATTTGTTCTCACTTCATCGCACCATGTATGACAGTATTCCATGCTTGCATGCTCATTAGGCAAGTGCAATTGGATTCTCTCTATTCTCGTAGGCCTCATGGTGGGAAATGACTGTAACAGCTTCATTTGGGGTATCTTTGATACATCAAATCAGGGGCGAACTTGCTTGATTTCATAAGTATAGTGAATTAGATTCCTGAAAACTGCATTTAGCTTAGGCGCAAGCATGCCAGTGCTATGCAGTGTAAGGATGTTGTCTCTGGAACTGTATGCAGAGTAGAGTGTATCCAAGTGCAGAAGTAATTGATATGTTATTTGGTTTAGAGTTAAGTCTCCATGGCAATGCCAATATAAGGTTAGTGGTTACCTAGTGCTGAACACCCCAGAGAACTGCCTGGCAACCCTAACCACTGCTTCTTGACCATGCTGTTACAGTTAGTCATAGTAATGATTCAGGGGCTTAGCTGCGAACGCATCTTCAACATATCAGAAGATGGAGGTGGTGTGGGTACGTTGCCATTGGCAGGTGGTACTGAGGGTGAGATGATTCAAAGTTGATTACTGTGATTGCGGTAATTCATGCCAGGTAAATACTTATTCAGCAACACTAACCCCATGTGGCATTTGAGGCCCATCTCATTGTAGTCAAGATCTTCTTCATTCAAAAGACAGCCAGTGCCTGACTATGAATCACCCTCCTGGAAGTCGCAGGAAGTATTCCACTTGATGCCTCCTGTCTACCAGTTTTACTTGATGAGGTAGTGTACACATGTATGATTGAGCCGATGATTTGCTAGCATGGGATGTTGTGATGTGGGGCTGGTGATCACAGTACATCGCAGCGACTTCACATTTCTGTTGGTATCACCTGGCATTTCCTACAGCTTGTGATAGTGATGCCCGCAGTCTCCTGGCACCATTATGCATGTCTTCTGCTTTTGGACAGTGTCGAGCAGTGTAATTATATCTGATACCTTGCAGGCACTATGAAAGGTCTTCAGGTAGTTGTGTACCACTTGATTTTTGACTCCTTCCAATCTAGATATCTGTTGACAAAGTGTGATTATCACATCACCTGACTATTGGCAGCTATAGTGATGGTTGACATGATGCCACATATCAAGAGCATAATCTCTGTGTAGTCTGGGCAGTGACCAACCTAGTGGCAATCACCACAGCTGCAACCAATGATCTGACAGTTCAATTCAAGCAGATATCCCTGCTCAGTTGTATTACTCGTATTTGTGAAATGAGAACCAGAAAGTAATTGATTACGATCTTTGTTATATTTAAGAAGGTGAAATATAAAGCAACAGCAGTGGTGGTGGCTGAGGTGGTGGTAACTAGGGTCACACTGCACAAAGCAAAATTTGCTTCCGGAAATCCACCTCACATACCAACTCTTTTCCAAATTCTCCACTAATATTCTGAGCAACGTGTTTGTAGTCATCCAGCAGGTTTTGAAGTGTTCAATGATGTGATTGCGTTGTCAAAACATTTCAAAAACTAGATTAATCATTTTACCTAATTTACTCCACTACTTTCCTTTGGGTTGGTCTACTAGATATTGATTATTTTGATGGTTTTTTCAACTGTTCTATTCATTTCAGGAAAATTCCTAACTATTTAATCACTTGAGACATTGATTATACAGAAGCTTGCACAACTCCCACATCAAAAATTAAGATACGCTGAGTAAGCTTTCTTCAGATTTCTATATATCGCAGTAATGATGACATCAATCATTGAATCAAATAAAACTCTATATATAACAACTTGACAGAATTCATGTCAATTATGTGGCTTAAGTACCACTGCGTGCTATCTGGCTGTGTCATCAGCAGAACAAGGTGTACAGCCCCTTGGATCGTGCTTAGAGGGAAAATATACATGGTTCTGACTAAATAGAGAGGCTTACGATGGTAGTGTCCATTGCCCAACGGTTGTATTGGAGGTCGATGTTTCTCCTCAGCAATTACCATACCAGTATTCAGATGTATCAGTCCTGTTGCAAATATCTTGACAAAGGCGAGAAGCCCTTCAACGCATAATTCAGCATCCTCAACAATGAGAAATCACTTCAATTGGGCAGGAATGTGTCCACCTGTTGACCAATAGTGTCTATTTGGACTCTTCCCGATCAAGAAAAGCACTGTATCATTTGTTGGTGGGTAATGTATTCTCCACATTGTGGACCGAGCACAACAAACCGTAAGAACTGGCTACCTGTAGTGTTAGCAACGGTTCCGGACCGTCACTTCGGGTCCGGGTCCGGGTCCAAACCGAACCGTTGCCAAATTGGAGGTCCGCGTCGTCAATAAACCCAAACTGCCCACTCGGGTACTGTTCCATGGTAAACTCCCAACCCGTCTGAATTGGGCGGGTTGTCAGTGGGTCGCCCAGCGGGTCCATCTATAGATTCATATAAGGCTCTTGGATTTGCAGTGTGTTAATAGTATCTTATCAAAATCGCGTTTTCAGCAACCATTAATGAGGTTTTGCTTGTTGAGCAGTTTGCAATATCAATTAATTTGGTATCTGTGTTTCACCTTCGATATATGGTATTTTTGCCTACCAAGACGGTCGATAATACAGTTATACACACGAAAATCCGCGCAATGCCTTGACTATGAAATATGCAAGTCCTAAAACTGTTGACACTCCGTTGACGCTCATTTTCAGGATGCTGCAGGGAGCATTTCGGTGTTGTTTTTGCCAGTACAGGCTGCCAATATGGAATAAACTGATGTCTGCAACCAGTCGGAACATAACTTACTCAAGATGCAAAGCTAAAAATCATTGGCACTCCGTTGATGCTCATGCTAAGAATGCGGCGGTGACCGTGTTGCTATCTCTTTTGCCAATAAAACTTCCAATACGTCCATTATGCATAACAATGACCAAGTTACTAGTGAATTACGATACTTACAAGACCACAAATCGTTGACGCTCCGTTGACGCTTATTTCAATGTATTGTCCATTCAACATCTACTGCTGTCCATAATTGTTTTCATCCTGATTTGACTGTACCAGTTGGCTTTCTGCTGAATTGAGACTCAACCCTGTGGCAAAGCCGAGGGGCATCATTATCTTGCACTGTTCACTCTCACATGACTAAAAATAATGTATCATGCCAAAAGATTCATTGCGCCTGCTATACATCTATTTATGAACAGATATTCACAAGGTACTTACCATTCGCCCATAATATATCTCTACCTGAAACTCTCGGTCAAGCTACAGAAAGCTGGTGAACCATTGACGCATTCTGTCCTACTTTTTATTCCCTCCTTTATTTCTCTGCGTTTCAGCTGCATTTACCGTCACTAAAACCTTTTCAGCCTGTCTCTTTGACTTCTGTGTGGGCCGAACCAATCCGGGCACATTTAGCGCAGCACTCACAACCTGCTGCTCTGGGCATTCCGGATCGTCGATGCAATTGTTGTGCTCTATGTCGGAGTCATCATCCGCAGCGCAATCCTCTTCGCTGTCATTTGGATTATCCAAGTCACGATTTCAATTTAGCCAATCTTCAGTGTCCAAAATGCTTTCAGGTGCGCTATCCTCGTCGCTTTCGACTGGATGACGGTTGATTCTCCGAATACGGCGGACATTCAAGATTTGAGTTCGTCCTCCAGGGATATCCTTTGCAGACAAAGCTGGTGGCAAAGGTGATCTCTCTGACAATTTAAATGCAGCTGCACCATCATGTTGGAAGAGTGACCAGGATGCTTTGACAATCTCTTCTGTGTTCAAAATATATCCTACGGCGGTCATCTGCTTGTTTTGAGCGCGGGATTCTTTCTGTGTAGCATGTAGGTTTTAGCTGCCCTGCCACATCTCCAAAAAGTCGTGAACCTTGGCCATTCTGTGCAATTTCCTTTCCTCCGCCTCTTTCTTCAATTCCGAGTTGTTTTCTGTGTTCATGGTATCCAATTCGGGGTCAGTGCCTGCCAAAATCCCGTTATTGGCTCGAGCAAACTGCCTTACAACAAAATTTTCGTTAAGGGTCTCGCCTGTGGTTTTTGACTGCCTCCAGCTGATAACATATCTGCCAAGGGAAAAACTGGCCTCCACTCCGACACCATGTGGTATGATAGAGAATATGTCGCGCGTCACATTGGAGAGATCGGCGTACTTTTAGTGTGTTTCCTCCTGTTGTCGCCACCAGTCGGTTATGTCCGTTATCCAAAATGTACTGCTAATCTCCATTGGGTCGGCGTGGTAATCAATGAGATTTGGATTGATTTGCCCCCAGTTCTTTGGTGCTTCAGGAGGCGAATTCAAATAGAACCTGGTGGCGGTCAATAAGCGGGCTGCGTGATCACTTCGTCCGGGTGTTGTCTCAGCCACATTGTTAGGCGTTAAGTATTCCTCATCATCGCTGGACAAGTCATATGGATTAAAGGATGACTGATAAGACCCTGAAGCCGTTGCAGAGGGGACGAGACTGCTGCTCGGTACCATTTCGAGTTGGTTGACCGGCACACCTCGATGTTTCGGGCAGTATTCATTATGCACATACTTCAGCAAGGCCTCTTGGTATTGTGTAGTGTAGGATGTCTCGTCCTCAGGATTAGTATCCATTCCCTTGTCCCACTTTCTAAACGATCGCAACTTCCTGAAAGTATCAAGGATGTGCACGGAAATCAGAAGCTTGCCCATCATTGGAGTAACTTCGGCGTAGTATTTGGAGAGCTTCTGTCGAGCTAACTTCACAGCGTAGAACAAGTCTTCCTTCCATGGAGTCTTCTTCTTGGCCATAGCTCGCATTACACCATCCATGTGATTGAACATGTCATTGTACACTGTAATAACATGATGCAATGTGACTTTATGCCTCTTCGACATCCAAAGGGTCCAATATCGAAATGGCCTCAATACTTCCATGACATACTTGACAATCATCCATTCATCCTGAGTTGTGAATAGTGGCCGATATTCAGCGTATTTTGGGTTCTGAAGCCACTCGCGGGTGAATTCCCGTAAGCGGTAGGCGCGCTCGAGCAACTCCAGAGTAGAGTTCCAACGTGTCTTCACATCCATAATCGGAAGTACTGCATTGTGGACTTTGGCTTTTTGACAGTCAATAAACTCATTTCGGCGACCAGGTGTTAGCGTAATTGATACAGCAAGCATTCTCTGCTTTATGAAGATCAGCTTCAGGACTTTCAAAATATCATGAAATACGTACTTTCTCAATTATCTTTGCTAAACCTGGTCTCATGGCCGACACCTTATTGATTCTAGCATTACCCTCTTTTCAAAGTCTTTGACTCTTTCCAATATCTATGCTTTCATTCTCGCCATATTGCTGATCGCGCTCATGGGCTTCCCAAGACTTGGTGCGGCCTTTTACACCGAGACTGCTCATGAATGCACCTACAGCCAGCTGTATGACGTGCGCCATGCATGGTATATGGTTCCTCAATGCAGGCCGCTCGATTCCAGAGGCCTCAAGTGTTGATTGCAACTTGCATGTCATCGAGTAGTTTGAGGAAGCATTATCAGTCGTAATACCAAGCAAACGGCCGTCTGTATGCTCAAAACGATCAAGCACGTCCTTCAAATGTACGGCTAGCCTTGCTCCAGTATGTTGACCCTTGACCTATCATCCTTAATTAGCTTTCGAAACGGGAACAAAACAGGCGATCAACATCATCGAAAGCGAGTTGAACTTCACACAATGCCCAATTTCGATCCATATAGTAAGCAATGACTGACGTTATGCCTAGTTTGTTCATTGATGTCCATCCGTCCAAAGCTAAACTAACTTTATTTCGTATTGGCAATTACTTCTTAATTGCATACACAGTCAGTGCATATTCTCTCCGGCAAATTTTACTAACGGTCATAGCGGACGGAAGAACTAGGTTATTGCGTAACACCTTATATGACCATCGTAGCTCAAGATTTGATATAGTGTTCCATGGAAGCTGTGCCGAAACAAATCCTAACATCAGGTACCAATTCCACGTGTTTTGGTGAAATTCGGAAGTTTCAAAGTCCTTATCGGCCAGTTTTGAACGTTTTGTCTGTCATTTCGGTCAATATGGATGAAACTGGATATCAAATATGGTTTTCCTCTGCAAACTTACTATTGTGAATCCACGACTTCCTTGCCTCAGCAGGATGGCCAAAGCTGTTTCATCCACCGTCGAACTAGTCAATTCAGTGATCTCTGACTCTGTTAATTTGTTTAACTTTGCAATGTGAGCTTTTGCCAGTAAGTGTTTCCCCATTGAGCTGGTCACATGTTCTGATGGATGGCGAAGAACTTGATGACAGATGATACATATGATGCCAGGGCTGCCGGTCTTCTCAATTCCACAGTGCAAATAGAATCGCCAAGAAGGCGCATGTCTAGAATTCTTCCAAGCAATAGGACGCTACGAGCCTACATTCATTGAAGCCCACCAAGCATCGAAGATGATTTGCAAAGTAAGGTCGCTCAAATCAAGAATAAAGACACGTTCATTTTTGGAAGAGATTATAACCTCGAGCAATGAGGTCTTAAAAGATTGTGTATCCGACATGGTGGTAGAAATTCGAAACCTGGGTAATCCGACTCAAGAGACTGCCGAAATAACGATACAGTAAAGCAGATTGGGGGTTCTTGAATATTGACTCTACAGCTACAAGGAAAATAATCAGATCAGTCAGACATTGCATGCATATTTGTGATGTTGAATACAAGGACAGATTGCAACGACTGACCGCGTAAACCTCCATTTAGGAACAGCATACTGCAGTTTATTGCTGTGTAGCGTTCCGAGCCTTGACGCACCGTTGGCGCAGAATTTTAGGAGGCGGACGCAATATCGACACTTGCATTTTTGCCAATAAAGGCTGCCGATAGGTTCATTGTGGTTTATCTGAGTTCCATTCCGGTTATATTATGCAAGATGCCAGCGCAACGATCGTTGACGCTCCATTGACGCTCATTTTGGGACATGGTTACGATCTTGTCGGAAGCAGGTTTGCCTAGAAAGGCAGCTGGTAGTATGATTATAGATCATTGTAGATGCATAGCCTCATGATTTTCCAACATGGAAGGCTTCAAATTGTTGACGCTCCGTTGACGCTCAATTTTAGGGCATAGTGACGATGTCGGCAATGGCATTTTTGCCTAGAAAGACGGCCGATAGTTTGATTATGTGTTGATATCGCCGCACTGCCCTCCGATTGTCCGAGATGCATGGCAATAAGTCGTTGACGCTCCGTTGACGCTTATTTTAAGCATATAGTACCAATGTAGTCGCAACCGTTTTTGCCTAGAAAGGCAGCCGATAATGTGATTATGGCTTCATGCCGCCACACAGGTTTAGGATTGTCCATGATACAAGGTCAAAAGTCATTGACGCTCCGTTGACGCTCATTTTTAGGACATAGTAATGATGTTGTTGCAAGAGGTTTTGCCTAGAAAGGCGGCCGATAGCACGATTATGGGGTAATGTCGCCGCACACCCCATGCATTTTCCAAGATCGAAGGCCAAAAGTTGTTGATGCTCTGTTGATGTTCATTTTTAGGACATAGTAGAACTGTTGCCGTCACTATTGTTCAATAGAAAGGCGGCCGATAGTTTGATTATGACGTACTGCTACCGCACAGCCTACTGGATGTTTCATGACGGAATGCCAAAAATCGTTGACGTTCCGTTGACGCTCACATTAATCACATCGAAACAGCCTTTGTACACTCAATAATTGTATGCAACGAATCAAATGCACAGTTTCGATATCCATTATTGCGTTTGTATGTATTATGGTTTGCATCCAGGAGTTTTGTTACCTCTCAATTTTTGATCAACTGCTATCTACGCTATCTGAGTGAGAAATGACGTGGCCGTATCACATTCCTGCGCTTTCGGCCGGCAATTGACGGCATGTAGATCATTTCACTAGTTTTTGGCAAATATAGCTCGACTTCCTCACCATTGCTTATCCAGCTCCTTCTCCTCGATTTCCATGACGTACCACAAGCAATTTTAAATATCTCAATCATGTGCACCAGGTCTGTGCGGAGAGTTATGCAGTTGGATACATGGGTGAATACGGCATGATGGTTGTCGTTCAGATCGATTCATCATGCGCACTGACCGCTCTTCCTATGACACGTATGACGTCACTCACTTAAATTTTGTTAGCACATTTCATCAGTATTATTGCTTTTGCTTTGTTACTTAACAGTCAGTTGCAGAATAAAATCAAACATGATGGCCATCTTACAGCCCGAATTGGATTTCAGAACTTTCACATGGTGCGTTCGACCCTTGCACATGCACAGACAAATTATCATGTCTCACAATTTGGTCACTGAAATCAAGCAAAAGCTGACACGCAGCAAAATTGGTAAACAACTTGCTTTTCACTGCGATCAGACGTCAAAAAGTACAGTTTGCACCTGTATTCTTCCGCAGACGCAGAAGCCGTCACCATCTCTTTGTTGGAATCCGATATCTATATGGTAATTAGCTGGAGGCTATATGCAGGGGTAAAAGCTTACTGGTTCACCGGGCTTCGCTTTCAGCAACGTTGACGAATCGGGCTCTGCAGCTGGCTCACCACTAGGTATGCTTGATTTAGACTGTAGCTTCACCGAACCTAGCCTAATATTACTACTTCCTAGTCAAGAAGTTCCTTGCGGCCTTTGCGATATTCCGGGGACAATGTTAAGACTCTCCATCAGCTCTCCAAATGTTGCTGGTGGAGGTGCCGGAGCGTCATCATTTGTTTGCGGCTGGACGACAGCCGGAACCCTTAATTCGGTGGTGCCGTACTGCTTGTCTCGTTCATGGAAGTAGTCGGCTGCATCCTCCCATCCTGGTTGAGTCAATTCGTCGAGCTTCATCTGCCTCTGCCAAAACCTCTCCATGCGCTGCTGGACTGTGTTGGTGATTGTGCCCATCACCCAGCTGGGTTCGTCATCTTCGCTCAAATTGCCCTGCTCAGTCTATTCGTCATCTTCATCTTCCCCATCCTCCCCATCGTCGGAACTTGCAAGATCACTCAGACTTTCTCCGATAGCAACCAGCATCTCCTCAAACGTCTTTTCGGGCTCTCTGGACGTCAATCCCGCTATTTCAGCATGCGTCATATCGTCCTTCTCTTGTTGAACCGCGGCCTCTGCGTCTTCAACTCGCTTTCTTGCCCCAGCGGTTTCTCTCTCCACATAATACTCAATCCATTTCTCTTTCTCTTCATTGCTTAAGAAGTGCATTTCTCGTCGCTTCTCCGCCGCAAGCTTCTTTTTGGATCTCAAGCTGCGCAAGGCCCGAAGGGCTCGGATTCACTCTGCCTCCAAGCCGCTCTTGCCTTCATTCGCTTGATGACGTCGTTGGGTTGACCGCATTGTCGATTTGCCATATCTGCCCGCCGGAACTGGCGAAAAGTTCTTTTTCAGAGCATTGACCATTGTAGTTTTCGTGGACTTTGTTGTTGGGCGAGATGTTGGATGTTACAAGTTATGGACAATATGGAGGTAAGCTGCATCTTTTATGTCAAGGTGAGTACGTTTACTCATCTTGAACAAAGCAAAATCGCTTTCTTGACTTTCAATAAATCAGGAATAATGACGCTAACCGTACAACATAACATGATTGTTAGCGTCTGTTTCATGTAATATTCCGGGGATCATTTGAAACAAACATCAGCAGATGTCCTTTCCCTCGAACTACATCCTATTAAGATCTAGCAATTGGGGGATTTCGGCAGTCGTACACCGCAATTGATACCTGCTATCAAACAGACAACATCAGACCGACTGATTGCAAATTGCGGGGCGGTGGGAAACCCCTGCAACTTGCAGCCATACTCAGTAGGATTCATCTTGAGAATAACGATCATGTTGCCTGCTATATATTCCATTCTGACATGAAGCTATCTATTTGGTCCTCAGGGCTTCCCACTTCCTCTCGTTATCATCTTCCTCTCCTATTCCACACCAGTACATTATGGATACACAACCACCTCCGCCAGGTGAGAGCGGATCAAATACCGGCAGATTGATGAGCACTACATCAAATACGGAACTTCTTGGCACACAACAAGAGTGCAGACACAAGTTAGTTCGCCGCGATGCTGCCAATGTAGCCACCAAACATATGACCCAGGATGCACATTTAAAGATCGTCCGCAAGACTGGAAGCAGCAAAACCAAGAAGCAGCATGGAGTTAGATGTGAGTATATCCTTATCGAGGCAAATGGCAGTCAATTAACTGTATAACCTACAGTGGGTGTCCGTAGAGAGCTACGTAACGAATTCATCGCTGCCCGTAACGGGAAACCTCCATGGTCAACAAAGGCATTTGTCCGCACAGTCTGCGAAATCGAACATCATGATGTTGTGAGCTCTGGGATTTTCGCAGATGAATTTCCTGATAAGCGTCCCCATGAGTGGACAAAACAGGCTTTAATCACCTTAGAGGAGGCTACAGAAGCGTATATGGTAGAGGTAACAGCTGAATTCCATTGTTAGAAGCATCAACTAATGTCTTCTAGGTTTTCAACATGTCTGCACCTATGGCAAGGCAAGGAGGTCGGGCACAGCTGGAACGGTTCGACATGCGCCTGGCGTTGAATATGGCCAAAATGGCCAAAGAAGGCTTTTCGCGCGCCGCAATTGAGGAAATGAAATATCTCATTCAGAAACCACGCGCCAAGGTCCGAGAAGAGAAGAAGCAGGGTGTCGAGTTTCCTGGGCATAAAAAGGTGAACGCTGCGATACAAATACAGGCCGCAATGCTTCGTCATAACCAAACATCCAGCCGCCTTCCTTGCCAAAATGGCACCACAAAGTATCCGCAGACACACTGGAGACGCAAAGGAACAGGTGCACCTCCCCCTGCCCGACGCAAAGTGCGGACTCCAGAGCCGACTCCACCTCCACCCAGCACGCCACCCGCCCTAACCGATAACACTTCCGGAGCTCAACCATCTAAAATCGTAAATTCGCCAGCCGGATATACGTATTCGCATACAGCTCTTCCCTGTGCAGAATTTTTCGAAGATGATGAGGATACCGAGCACGATACCGATTTTCATCCAGATATGCTGACTGATGATGGTTAGTACACTATCTGCTGTGTGGTAATGCGGCTAACATTCATTTTGAAGACAAAAGCAGCGGATTGAGCGATCCTGCAACTGATGACAAGCATTAACCGAAAGACACGGGATTTTGGAGATTATTATTATATATACCTATGTATTATTAAAGAACAATGTAGTGATCAAGAAGAAAGTAAATGAAAACACCAGAAAGGCAGCCAAAACAATGCGAATGATGGACTGTGCCAAAATAAATGATTGCATATTGTGGATACAGCCATGGGAAAATGAGTGTCAATGGAGTGTCAACGATTTTTGGTCATGCGTCCTGGGAAATCACACCTCTGATAGGTTGTAGTCAGTCACAAAGGAATTCTTAGCCGCCTTTATAGGCAAAACAGATAGCAATGCCCTCCCTGCCCCATCATGCAAATGAGTGTCAACGGAGCGTCAATGATTTATGGTCATGTGTTCTGGGCAATCACACCTCCGATAGGTTGTAGTCAGTCACAATGGAATTTTTGGCCGCCTTTATATGCAAAACAGACAGCAATACCCTCCCTGCTCCATCATGAAAATGAGCGTCAATAGAGCGTCAACGATTTTTGGTCATGTGTCCTGGGAAATCACACCTCCGATAGGTTGTAGTCAGCCATTAAGGAATTTTTGGCTGCCTTTATTGGCAAAACAGATAGCAATACCCTCCCTGCCCCATCATAAAAATGAGCGTCAATGGAGCGTCAACGATTTTTGGTCATGCGTCCTGGGCAATCACACCTCCGATAGGTTGTAGTCAGTCACAAAGGAATTCTTGGCCGCCTTTATAGGCAAAACAGATAGTAATACCCTCCCTGCCCCATCATGCAAATGAGCGTCAACGGAGTGTCAAGGATTGATGGTCATGCGTCCTGGGCAATCACACCTCCGATAGGTTGTAGTCAGTCACAACGGAATTTTGGCCGCCTGTATAGGCAAAACAGACAGCAGTACCCTCCCTGCGCCATCATGAAAATGAGCGTCAACGGAGCGTCAACAATTTTTGTTCATGTGTCCTGGGAAATCACACCTCCGATAGGTTGTAGTCAGTCATAAAGGAATTTTTGGCTGCCTTTATAGGCAAAACAGATAGCGATACCCTCCCTGCCCCATCGTGAAAATGAGAGTCAATCGAGCGTCAACGATTTTTGGTCATGCGTCCTGGGAAATGACACCTCCCATAAGGTGTATTCAGTCATAAAGGAATTTTTTGCTGCCTTTATAGGCAAAACAGATTGCAATACCCTCCATGCCCCATCATGAAAATGAGTGTCAACGGAGTGTCAACAATTGTTGGTCATGTATCATGGGAAATCTGGGGGGCGACAGGTTGCACATTGTCAGAAACTGATTATTGACTGCCTTTATAGGCAAAAGTGAAAGTGAAACGCTTCCTGCCCCATCTTCAAAATGAGCGTCAACAGAGTGTCAACGATTGTTGGCCTTCCATCATGGTTAATCACAGCGCGATGTGGCGGTTATTGTCTATATATATCGTTTTGACTGTTATGATACTTTAAAAGGCTCAAGAATACTTAGTGGTAGCTCTGTAAATGAAATAAGTTGTTACTGTCCCGGAGGATGTGGCTAGAATATCCTGTACACATCTGCCTATAAAGGCTGTCATATCCTTCTTTATGGATGTTTGTGATCATGCACCACTCATATTACCAAAGATGCAAGACCAAATATCGTTGACGCTCTGTTGACACTCATTTTCAGGCTGAGGTTGGGCGCGTTGTTTTGCACATCAAGGCGGCTAATATGTCGAAAATGAACCGTGACGTACCAAGGTCAATATTCTACCATTAGCTGTCGCATATCTGAATGCGACCATAAATGTGAAATCCGAAACGCAGAACCGGAGATTGGAACCGATGGGGCTAGCGAAACCTGGCGAAACCCGCGGGTTGATGGGTACCGGTCCGGGTTTGGCCCGCCAAGAGTCTGCGGGTCGGGTTTTTGGACAGTTCTGGACCCGAAACGACCCGTTTGTGCGGTCCAAACCTGGACCGCTGGCGGGTCACCCGGACCCATTGCTAACACTAGCTACCTGTCATATTGAAAAGTTGTTACCAAAATTGCAACTGCAATGTATGAAATGTATTTTGCACTGCTGAGATGACCAAAATGCTGATTGTAATTGATGTAGTCTGTAAAGTCGTCAAATCTTTTAAAGTACCAGGTAATGTGATTCTGTAGGTCTTCTTTTGACATTGCACATCACTCAGCCAAGTGATCAATGGTCTTGATTTATGGTCCTGGGTTCTTCATCATTCAATTGCTAAGTTCTTCAGTCAGACGAATTTTGTACTGATCATCTTGTGTTATGCCTTTGGTGTTACATGTATATTTCTGGGATCATACTGAATCACTAGATAATCCAAATATTGATGCCTGATCCGGAATCACCAATTGTCACTCGGATTTCCGTATTTGATCTACCTTCCAGATTGGTTCACCAATTAGTCACATCTCAATTACCCGACCTTCGTATCAATAGATCAACAGCAGCTATCAATCCAAGCACCAATATGGTGTGTGTTATCTTTACATCACTATTGATCGTAGAATCTCTATTGTAAGTGGTCCCTCCTGATTGGTAGGAAATCTTATATCTAGTCACCGATCAAACGACTATTATCTCATGCTCCAATGGTTCATTCCTGATGAGATGAGATGTCATCAATATTAAATCATTATCGCATCTCGAGATATGCAGAGTCATATGAAAGTTAAGTAAACAACCAATAACCGATATCAGAGTCCTGTCGACTGTATGGATTTCTCCTAATCGACCCATATTTCGACCGCACCTTCTTGGTCTGGGCAAATAGGGCTTGGGATTCATATGTCCAGAGTGGCCCAGGATGCTCTCCATTCAATATATGGCAAACTAGCTCTGTTGCAGAATACAGTATATTTGGCTCCAATAACGTATAGTAAAACTAAGGGTTCTGTTGTTTGCCGCAATCATTAAACCATTTCGTACCCGGTGGGTGTATGAGATGGCGCTTTCACTGGCTTGTGGTGACATGAACCTAATTGATGATAATTGGCTTCAGATAGGCTCATATCAGTACGAGATATCGCCAATAGCAATAGTGTCGCAATACAAGCACATTATCTTGATAACATAGTTAAAACTCATGGGAGTTAGAACTCGACTATCAATGGTAGAAAGCAAGAATGATGAGGCAGTTATGTATGTGAAATCCGAAACAGGCTTTTGCAATTTTCGGATTGTTAAGGGTGTGGATCATCTGATATATATCAGCAATACTGACATGGAGGAACGACATCAAAAACCTACTATCTAACATACAATATACATTCAGATTTATCTACGGATGCTTATTGACCTTCTGAACCTGGAGGTTTTGCCTTAAGGTTATTCCGGGGTACTATCTATTAGTTCTGCATCGAAGTCAACGAGGATACTTCCCTCTTGAAGTCTGGAGTTGTATGTTCATTCTTCAGTTCTATATCATGGATATATCTATTACTCTTTGTCCTTGGTTATTCTTCGTAGCTTCGTCGAAGCAAGTCATTGAGCGGGAAGAAAGCAAGACAATACTTTAGAGTTCGAAGGAAGTCCCAGGAACCAGTCTGATAATCTGGTGGTTTAAAGAATACTTCTGGTAGGATATTCTTGAGTCGGCAGTACTCCTTCTGCTGAGACGAAACTACTTTGCTGTTTCTCATTAGACAAGTTGATAGTTGGAGTCGTTGCACTTGATCACAGACGGTCCTGAGGTATAGGTGCCAGTTGCTGGGCCGATACTCTCGAGTCCAAAGGGAGTCTGAAGACTAGCATGATAGTCTGTTAAGTACACGGGATCTACTGAGTAGGATACTCTTGAATCGTGTGCTCCAGTATATTGATAGTGTAAGACGATACTCGTAACTCGATACTATCTTTTGGGAGCAGAGAATGAAACAGTTACCTTGTCTCCTTGGGTGGTAATCCTCAAACGCATCCTGAGTGAAGTATTATCATTCTTCTCATTATTAGTCAGGAAGTCAATAGGGGCTATTATTGATTTGGACTCTGGGTGGATCTCCCGGTGTTGCGTATTGTTTTGCAGGGTTAATATTCGGCTCTTGATACTCAAACACCTCCTGTCGGGCATTCAATTGCAGGGTGTGAAAGGTGGCCTCATGACGGCTGGATTGTTCGTACGCTTGTTAATGACCAATCTGTGGTCTCTCTGAGAGTGAAAACCCGGTGTTTCAGGGGTTTCAAAGCATGCGAATATGATTTGTGAAGTGGTTCCGGAGATATATTTTCACAAAGATGAAATCTGATTGGTCAACAAGATGTTGTGCAATTTGTGACTTGATGTGCATTTTATAATCATCCACGCCATGACCATTTGCAGCTGCAGAAAGAATATTCCAAGATGGGTCACTCTCCCATTCCTCTTGTTTGTGGAAAGTAAGCTGCTGTTTCAAGGCTTCCTAGATATTCATTGCAGATTCAGTGGCTTGCAATTGACTGATACCATCCTTGTAACAATGAAACTGTTCCAGATAATTCTCCATGGACTTGATCATCGCTTCAGTTTGGTTCTGGTCCAGTGCAGCGTGATGAAGATACACTGAGTCCTTGACGCACAACAGGGCTTCTGTTAAGGGAATCCTTTCGCTTGCCAAATAGGTTGAAGGGGTAAGGGCTTGTTCAATCGAGCTAAGCCAGGATACTGATTCATATCAGCCTAGAGTTACTTCAATTTGTCAATTGAGCAATATTGTTCGAGAAAGAATGCTACCCAGTCGATGAAATTCTTAAGCATGTGGTGATGACCGCTATGGAAAATATCAGTTACAACAACAGCTGCGGGAGAAATGCATTTCATATCTGAGAAGACACCTTCTGAGGTTCCAACTGCTGGATCTTCAAGATATTGTTTTGCATCCCATCTCGCTATCACATCTCCCCAAGTCACAAGTATCATCTTTTGGAATTGTAGCCACTAGTCATTCAATGGGGATGGCGATGAATTACCTTCTCCAAACCACGATTTCGGTGCTTTCAACACAGGGTAATGGGCCTCCTTGATTGAGTGGATGTGAATGTTTTTGAAGTAGTCAGCCGTCCATATACAGATTACAGGATAACATTGCTGCATTTGTCCATTTGACGAAAGCTCTGGCTTTCCAGAGTTTAAATGCAAGTTGAGAGGATGCAAAGGAACCTCAGAGACCTTCGTTAACAACTCTCCATTGTTGACGTACTGTTCCTTCCCGGTATTTGTTTATCCATATCTTTTAAAGTAATGTTTCAGAGGAACAGGAACAAGGGCAACATGCATGCTTCAATGATTCAAAGGCTTTGATCTAATTGTCAATTTGATGTTTCTGAGACTCAAGTGTATAGGCCATTCCTTTTGGACACCCAGATGGTTTGTAAGATGTATCTGGTCTTAAATGCCGAATACTGGGACAGTTGTAGCTCCAAGTGGCCGCCGTAGAAATTGATGAGGTCAAAACGATGGTAGCTCTGACACCATTCAACTAACGTACCTGTTTATTCCCCCACCAGTCACTTGCTTTCACCTCTAAGAAGATATGTCCCTCAGCATCATTGAGATCCATTGCTGGAACTTGCGATCTATGTTCCCAGAGCATTTGCTGGTGCATGAGGAACTCAATGCCTTCAACAGGATTGCACTGATAGAACCAAGTGTAATTATCGTCAAGAAGGTTGTTTTGATTGGTGACACTAAGGTCAGATACTTTACCTGATTTCCAAGAGTTAATATACATCAGGTAGGATATGTCATTTAATTTTTACAATAATGTGTGCAACAAACTGAAGTTGCTGATGGTTGAGATGATAGGGTTCCTGAAATCCTGATTGACAGCAGCGATGCTGAAGTTGTACTTGAGGCACCTGTGTCCGAATCAATACTGGTCCTCGCAGGTAAACGGGGAACATAGATTTATTTCATCGTCGAAGAAATGGATATTCTCCATCATGGGCTTGCCTGTGAGATGGTTGTCCAAGTGTTGAGTACCATCAATACCAGTCCAGACTGGAGGAAACTGTGGATCGACAAATGCTTTGTCACTGTCTGCTTCTGAATCGCTGCAATCATCATCAGCGGGATTATGAAACTCATTATGATGCAGTGAATAAATGAATGGATGTAGAATGATACTGTGCTCGATCGCAAACCAGTTATCTCGCAGCTCTTTGGCTGACACATATACTGTCCTGTCCTGGTGGTCACAATGGAGGTGACTGATTGAAGTGTCGATGTTGGAGTATGTCTTTGAGCAGTAAACGATACTGTTGGGGAATATCTATGTTTCAGTTGGAAAATGAAATGTGGCAACAATGTTAAGATGCATTTTGATGGTGTTTTGTTAGTCAGGCCTTTGCAAGCCTGCTGATTCTTTGAATCATCCGCACCTTCATTGACTTTTTCCACCACAGGGTCCTACAATCTGAATATGATCTCTTTTATCTTTCTTCACACGTTTCCACGTTTGTTAATCAGGTTGGTATTTTGGACCTCCCTCAGATCTCGAAACATATTCCCCATCTGCATTCCGCTCATTGCAGCGATTATTTTGCACCCTCTGAAGTCCCTCCTACACTCATAGGCTGGATAATGGTTTCACTTTTTGTCAACTGCATACGGTACTTCAACTATAAAATTGCCTGACACACTGACCCAGCGACGGTATCACGGGGTACCAAAACTAAGCCATGCACAAATGAGTGGGGTGTGACTGCAGAGCATGCTTTTAGTTGTCTTAGTGATGAATGTAAGCATTCAGTCAACAAATCAGGATGCTTAGATCATCCTAAATACAATGTTTCTAGCTGAATAGCAGCCAAGATGATGTTGTCAGATAAAGTAAACCCCTTCAAACCCCCCTGTATATTTGCCTTGCCTGCCCAGCTTAATTACAATATCCAGAACCTTCGACACACCCTCCTCACCTCTGCTACCCCATCACATCACACTGGACGATATATTCAATGCTCCAGATACCAGGTTGGAGTAACGAGGATTTGATATCCACCACTAAATCATTGACTACCATTGAGAACCTACAATCTACTGTGATGCCTTCTGATTTCCAAAATGACTCATTGGAGATGCTAAAACACATCAGAAAGTGACTCTATAAGTCCGAATCTGAGCCGTGAACCCCAGTGTTGGAGTTAGCTAATGGATAGCAGAAACCATGGGGACTTGGCAGGGAAAGGGTGGCTTGACAACATAACAGAAAGATAATAAAGTGGGGGAGCATGTCTGAGTTATTGCCCAGCCTATAGGCTTCAGCAACAACTCAGGCGCCGGCTCCAAGCAACGGAATCTCCTGATCAAATGTTGCATTATGTCTATTACTGATATGGCATCTAAAAGACCTCTGTGGAAACCATACACAGCAGACACGACTAACCTCGATGGTCAGGTATGCAAGACAGCACTGGACGAGATCACAGAAGTCAGCCTGTGCAGAAGCCAGCATAACATCAACGATACCTGCATGAAGCAGAGGAAATTAATTCATGTTGGTATGTATTTCATCTCCCGAAGGATTCTGTTGCTCTTCCAGATGATGTGTAGATACAGAAGAGGAGAAGGAAGAAACCTTGGGGCACAGGGCTTCGCCAATAATGGTGGGTGGCGATGTCTCAACCAATATTCTTCTCGAGCCATTCAGCATTACCATTGCCTGTGTGCATCCTGATATGGCTGGGAAGAGGGTGGGGGAACACAATTATTGAGCTATTCTCATGGTGCTAGCCTGGGGACGATGAATCAATACTTCCAATAGTTACATCAATAGTTGATATGACTATTTTGGCAATCGTAAATACTGCAAACTCAGTGTGCCAGACCGCTGCCTGAAACGGCGAGAGCTTCGCTGCTACAGGGAGGATCCGAATGTAGAAGGGGTTCACACACCTGTGATGTTACCACAATTATCGATAAAATACTGCTGCCAGATGGGTAAATGCAGTGATGCAATTCAAAAACCCAATCCTTGTTTGCATCATTCATCGTGGCCAATAAGCCAGCAGAATATCAGATGCACAGACACCTATAGGTGGTTGCCACATCTACCTTCCTCTGGATGACATTCTCCCAACACGAGCCGAGAATATGTTAACACATATTGGGAAGGAATTGGAAGATGATGTTGATATGTGTCGCCCAATTCCAAGAGGCTTCCCAATCACCACTGATGGCGTCGGACAGTTACATAGGAAATTTCAAAGAAGGATTATCAGACAGGAGTGATACCTTCAAGTCATTCGAAACTGGGCTCTTGGTCTTTTTGCAGATTCCAAAGCACATCAATGTTTCCTGATGAGAAAGAGGCTTGGTTACACAAGTACAATCACATTGTGAATCCTCACACAGTGGGCTCTGTGGCCAATAGAAAGCATACAATCATCCACCCAGCTGCAAAGTTAAGCTTGTGTACCAGCGCCTGCCACAATCCAGGGGGGGGCTGGACAATTTGCTTCCCTGAATCGGTAATCAGTATGACGGTGCAACTCCGAGGGCCGAACACCCGAACTGATGACCGAAAATCTAAAAAGAAGTTTTCGGGCACAGCCTATGTAGATAATAACTGCTCTAGTAATCTGCCTGCACTTGACCGAAATTGTTTGTGTGTGGTGGTGGTACTCCAGCATATCCCCTAATGACATGCAGGATAGTCCAGAGTTTGGAGTGAAGCATCGGCCAGCACTGAGGGCACCTTCACAACACACAAACAATTTCAGTCAAGTGCTGGCAGACTACCAGAGCAGTTATTATCTACATAGGCTGTGACCGAAAAAAAGTATTTTGATTTTGGGTGTTGCATGTGGGAGCTCGTCGCCTCTCCGAACCATGGAGTAATACCGACAGCTAAGTTGTACAGCACCTCCCTGGGGCTGGTATTCATTCCCGCATCAGGAAAGGGCTAGCATTTGAGCTTACTGCAAAGTGGTCGTTGTGAAGATGGACAGCACGGGCCGGACGGTGATTCAAGGACTAGCATTGTGGATGGGTATTCTTCTGCCTCATTTCAGGGTGAAAGAATGAGTGATCATTGGGAGTGTGTTGGAGATGTTTTGGGTCTCTTTTTGGGGTATTGTTCGTTTTGTTATTACATCAGTCATATTTATACATAAAGGGCAGTGTTGAGATTACCAGATTTTGGGATTAATTGTTGAGACAAGTGTTCTTGGGAATGCCATGGTGGCAGCGATAGGACACTGTGTATGGCTATCATGTAAATGGTAGTTTGGTATCTTTGCTGGGCAGAAGTTAGTGCGAATAATTAGTTGAACAAGTTCAGTTTTTAGCTCATTGCGATAATGATTTCCATCAATGGAAGGCAATCAACAACCCTGTGGCATGCTTGACATCTGCCATTCTAAGTTGCAAGTGCCCATCCATCCAAGAAGTTGGAAGCATTGGTGGCAGAACCATCCAAGATCCTACAATTGTTGACATCATTAAAAGACACATCCCAATGATACTTTTAATCATACCAATCATTTCTTTTCCTTACAGTATGTTTTAATTCGGTTAGTTTACATTCATTCATATTTCCATTACTGACTGATTCAATTTTTTTGTACTTATCACTTGCAGCCTTGTTAACTCATGACATGAAGGTGCTACACTCAAAATAAGCTCCAACAGTTGCATCCTAAAGGTTCCTAATGTATTTAAAAATAACAAAGGCCACAATGATTATATCTGCAGTGCCTGATTCTTCACCATCAGCTGTAGCAGCGATACTGATACAATTCAAGCTGGCAGGCCATACAATAGTAGCTGAAGTGGACTAATGAATGACAACTGTAATGACTGTTGACATGGAATTGATTATGATTAAGCCATCAAACAACAATACTAATGACAAAATATTAACATTCCAAATGAATACTTGCAAGTCTAATCATTAGTGAATTACAATTACCAAACCAATATGCAAGGAAATATCGATCACTCTGATCTTACACTATACCAACAGTCAGAAATGGTTGGCATTTTGAATTTCTGTTTCCATTGTTTGTGTTGTATTATCCTAGGATGGATAATCATTCATTCAATTAGGTATTGAATATATACTTTGGGAATTTTGCCATGCAGGTATTTTGCCCTATCTAAGCAAACCAGTAGTAAATTTGACACTTTGTACTTTGACTTCACCAGATTTGGCTCCAAGAATTTTGTGTTTGTAACAACACAATGATTTAGATACTTGTTGATACCATTCAGAAGTAGGAAAATCACTCATTGTATTAATAAACTATAAGTATATCTCAAAGTAGTTACCTACTGATTCTTACAGCAATCTAAAAGAGGTTAATACCACTCTTCATTAAATCTTACTATCCATTGTAAATCACCTATCTCCATTCCAATCACCATGTAATACTTCTCCGGTAAAGCCGATACACTATTTACAGTAGATTGGAGAGATCTTGCCTGAGGGAAATTGACAATATACAACATATTTTATATTCTGAATATCTGTATTCAAATGCAGAATCCATTTTCTATCTGTTCCTGTTGTCTGCAACAGTATATACTGGGTGACATTAGCATATTCCAAACTAGGTGAAATATTATCTGTAATTGATTCTGTTGTAAATTTCTCAGCAAGGATCCAACCATCCTATATATTAACAAATTATCAGATAATCCCTACCAGAAATAGTACATTTGAAAGTCAGGCTGAGAAGAAGTTTTTGATTTCAATAGCTGCTATCCACATGATCAGTATTGGTATATTTGATGTCCAGTTAATTTGCACCAATGTTCAAGGCAACTATTCACCAATCTTCATCAAGAAGGTTTCTTACCAAATTTATGTATAATATACAACCAGATTAACAAAGAGACCAAATTGGGGTACATTTGAATAGTTATAACCCAAAGCTAGTACCCAATTCAAATCTCTCATTCTATCTGCTGATGATACCAATCTCTATTTGCAAGTCAACTTAGTCTGGACTCTGCAATATTGGTGAGTTTCCTGAAAATTATAAGTACCAAATATGATATTTTATTATAATTAGCTATCCAGAGTATTGGTACAAACATTGTTACAGATTCAAACGATTAAACTGATACATTATCCATATATATCATATTGCACCAAGAAGATAGTATTGAACTATTCGTTACTTGCATTATTTAGTCGAAATTTTATCTTCAATAACTGAATAAGTAGCAGTATTCTCTACATGGTATTGAACGTACATACAGGTATAAATATGCAGATTACCGTGTTTGATTGACATTAAAGTTTGTGGATGTATATATAACAAAATCCATTCCCACAATGTACACTTGGAAAAACAACCATGCATAGTATCCCACAAAGAGAAAAGTTGTTTCAAAAGTGTATTCCATGGCTGAATCAATATGCAGTATGGTGAAGTCCATGTTGTATGGTGGCGTGCACTCGAGTACTCCAGTGTGCACAGTCGTATCCAAAGGTTTGTCTATTGTATCATGTAACGAGACATGTTGCATCGACATAAGATTGATCGATGACTAATGGCGCTAACTACAAAAGAGGCAAGTTATATCATAGTCCATGGCATAATGATATCCGTACATCCAATCAGCTCAACACTACTCCAGGATGGCTATCACATCCGTTTTGAAAAAAACAGAAAACACAATAGTGGTGGAGCCAACCAAAAATGCGTGAATCTTCGCTAAACAAATGTGTCGAATCAATTAACTCTCCAACCGCATTCCCGATTCCATTTCCTGTTCCGAAAGCATTTCAGTGACCATGTCCGATACGATTTCCAAGTATACCGATGCCATTTCCGAGGACATTCTCAATCCCAATTCCAACACCATTCCCAAGTCTGATCTCGATCATTCCCATCGCAGCACAGTGCTTCAGGAAGGCGGGCATCGGCAATGGCTTTGTGAAGCAGTTGGCAAGCATCTCAGTAGTTGGTATGTAGCTCAAGTCGATATCTCAATCACTAGCCATATCTGAGGCAAGATAGTACTTGGTCGCAATGTGTGCAACTGCAGTTCCTTCGTAGCGTCTGTACTTGGTACCCAGGATCAGTGATTGTGAATCGGAGAACATGTGAGGGATAGTCAGAATGCCGAGCTCGTCCATAAGATGCGAGATCTGTGTGAGTCCCATGCCACCTACTCCAAAGGCATAGTATTTGGCATCGGGTGTGGACTGGGCAGTCAACAACATTTTTCTCCATCTGCAGTCGACCACTCTTCCGAAGGTGATAACAAGTCCACTTGTCGATGTGTAGTGATCTGGGCATCCAGCATAGTCCGGATCGATGGAAACCCACAACCCGTCTGAATTGGGCGGGTTGTCAGCATGTTGTCCAGCGGGTCCATTTGTAGATTCATATAATGCTCTTGTTTTTGCTGCCTGATAATTGCATTTTACCAAAACCGCTTATTCAACACCTAATAATCACTGTTTGCATATTTTGCAGTTTGCAATATTGATTATTTTGGAATCCGTGTTTCTCCTTCTACATTTTGTATTTTTGTTTATAAGGCGGTCTATACATCTGGTATAAGCTTCGATATCCCCATGATGCCATGATTACCCAGTGTGCAAGGCCACATATTGTTGACACTTCGTTGACGCTCATTTTCATGATGGGGTAACAAACTTTTCAGAATGGGGAAGTGACAGTGTCGCATCCTTTTTTGACTAGAACAGCTTCCAATAGGTCGGTTATACGTAAGAGCGAACAAATCAATTTCCAATTACCTGACTTACAAGACAAAAAATCGTTGACACTCTGTTGACGCTCATTTTCAGAATGCGGCAGAGACCGTGCCCCTTCCTCTTTTGCCAATAAAGGCTGACAATATCGGTATTCTACTTGACTACTACTAAATGACATTTTAATTACCTGCCTTCCAAGATCAAAAATCGTTGATGCTCTATTGACACTTATTGTCATGATGGGGTAACGAAGATATCCTGCACTGTTTTGACTGAAAAGGCAGCCAGTACATAGTATATGAATTATTGCCAGACATTGCCATTCAGATAACCCAGGATGCATAGCCAAATATCGTTGACGCTCCGTTGACCCACATTTTGAGAAGGGGGCAGTGAACGTACCAGATACCTTTTTGCCGATAAAGCCTGCCAAAACACCGTTTATAACAGTATGCAACAATTCGTAACTCAGATTACCAATGATGCAAAACCAAATATTGTTGACACTCTGTTGACGCTTATTTCGCCACACGCGTATCTGCAATATGTAATCATTCAATTTGGCATGGTTTATCATTCACGATGTTTGGGAAGCCATTCTAACGTCTTCATGTGGTTTGTCCGTGATCACCACATCATTCTTTAATGTGTCCGCAAATTGTACATTATAATGCACTGAAAATCCTGTTTATTTCGATCAATACTCGTTTCCACCGACATGTATGTTCAATAGGCTCCTCTCATCATCAAATTGTATTTCAGCAGCATTTAGACACAGCAGATATTGTACTAACCACATGATGTTCTTTCATCAGTCAGCAATTCTGGATCAAAATCTTGTTTGTTTAAGCTATCCTTGGCAAATGCATCAAGATTGACAGGTTGAGTGTTGAGAAGAGGAGCACGTGAGTCTGCATTCGTGGCTGGCAAATGGTCGTTTTGCGATTGTTGTGTGCCCTGAATAGGACCGGGTGGCGCAGGTGGCGTTCAAGGGGGAGATGGGGCGGATCTGGTGTCGGATGTTTGCGTCAGACTGGTGGAGGAGAACCTGTAACTTTGCACCTCCAGCGTGTCTGGGGATTCCTTGCTGTGCCATTGTGGCAAGGAAGACAGCTGTCCATGTGGTTCTGACGAATCATAGCCGCTTGTCTTTCCATCTCAGCCTTCACATTTTTATGCCCAGGAAAATCACCACCCCTCTTCTTGGCTTCTCTAACTTCGGCCTGAGGTTGCTTGATTAGATATTTCGTTTCCTCTATGGCGGCGCGCGAAAACCCGCCCTTGGCTATTTTGACCGTATTGAATCCAAGGCGGATGTCGGATTGTTTGGGCTGTACCCGACCTCCTTGCATTGCCATTGTTGCAGACATGTTGAAGACCTATAAGAAATCAGTTGCAGCATCTAGTGATGAGATTCGGCAATGACCTTCACAACATACACTTCGGTAGCCTCCTCTAAGGTGATTGAACCCTTCTTTGTCCACTCCCGGGGACGCTTATCATGAAATTCGTGCGTGAAAATCCGAGAGTCGACGACATCATGATGTTCGATTTCCTGGACTGTGTGGAAATTTGCCTTGGTAGACCATGCAGGCTTCCCGTTACGGGCAGAAATGACTTTGTCACGGAGCTTCTTACATATACCTGCTGAACATTATACTGTTAGTCAACCGTCATTTACCCTGACACAAATATAGTCACATTCAATTGCGCGCGGTTTCTTCTTCTTGCTCCTTCCAGTTTTACGAATGATTTTTAAATGTGCATCCTGGGTCATATTTTTGGTGGCCGCATGGGCGGCATTGCGGTGAAGTAACTGGTGTCTGCGTTCTTGCTGTGTGCCGGAGAGTGACATATTGGGTGTAACGCCCGTTGATCTGCCTAGTACGGTGCCGTTCTCACCTGGCCGAGGTGTTTTTGTAGCCATGATTTGCTGGTGTAGAATTGGAGAAGAAGATGATAACGAAAAGAAGTGGGAAGTCCTGAGGAAAATATAGTTCGCTACAAGTCAAAATGAAATAAGTAACTTCCAAGTTGCATGTTTCACTCAAGTTAAGTCATGCAGCGTTTGATTGCAGATTGCAGGGGGTTCTAACCGTTGCGCGATTTGCAATTACTCAGTCTGATGTTGTATGTGTGTTCACCAGGATTAATGGTGGTTTACGACCGCTGAAATCGCACTATTGGTTGATATATACAGGATATGGCTTGCGGGAAAAAATGTCTGGTGATGGTTGTCTCCCGAAATCCCAGGGATTTTAAATGAAACTGACACCAACAATTGAGTCATACTGTATTGTTAGCATAACTATTCACATTTTAGTGACGGTGAAAACGTTGGTTTTGCTGATTCAAGTTGATCCAATGTACCAATCTTGACACAAAAGATGCATCTTGCCTCCATACCATCCAGATCTTGCAACATCCAACATCTCGCCCAACAACAAAGTCAACACGACCTACAATGGTCAATGCTCCGAAAAAGACCTCTTCACCACTTCCATCTGGCTGGGATGGCAAATCGACCAATCGATCCACATGGCGACGTCATCAAGCAAACGAAGGGAAGAGCTGCTCGGAAGCTGAATCAGTCCGAGCCCTCGGTGCATTGTGTAGCTTGTACTCCAAACAGAAGCCTGCGGCCGAGAGAAGGCAACAATAGAACTTTTTAAATAACAAAAAGAAATAGAAATGAATCGAGGATTACGTGGAGAGAGAAACCGCTGTGCCAGGAAAGCGAGTTCAGGGCGCAGAGACAGCAATTAACCCGGAGAAAGAAGATATGAGAAGTGTTGAAAGCGGTAGATTGACATACAGAGAGCCCGTACAAATGGTTGAGGAGATGATGGATGCTATCGGAGACAGTCTGAGCGATCTAGCAAGTTTGGACGATGAGGAGGATGGGGAAGATGTTGAAGATTCAGAGCAGGGCAAGCTGAGCGAAAATGATGAACCCGGCTGGGTGATGGGCACAATCTCGAAAACGGTACAGCAGCGCATGGAGAGATTTCGGTAGAAGCAGATGAAGCTTGATGAATTGACACAAGCCGAATGGGGGGACGCGGCCGACTACGTCTGTGAAAGAGATAAGAAGTATGGCACAAGTGAATTGAAGGTTCCGGCAGTTGTCAAACCACATATGGATGACAACGCAGCAAATCCTGCACCTCCAACAGTTAGAGAGCATATGGAGTCTCATGATATCATCCCGGGAATATCGCAAATGCCGCAAGGGACTCCTCGACCAGGACGTAGTCATACAATGCTAGGTTGTAGGAGACCGCAGTCAAATAAACGCATAGCGTCACTTCCAACTGTCGTGGAGCCCAATTCGGCACCGATTAAGTAAGCAAACCCTATTGAACCCGTAAGTCTGTACCCCTGCGTGATGCCCTAGACCTGATCACCATACAGATAACGAATTCAGACGATGAAATGGTGACGGCGAGTGTGTTGCTGGAATAATATATAGGCAAAATATGATTTTTGACGTCATATCAAGTAGAAAAGCAATTCATGAACCTATTTTGCTATGTGTCAGCTGTTACTTGATTTCAGTGACCAAACTGTGAGACATCATAATTCGTCTTTGCATGTGCAAGGGTGGTACATACCTTGCGAAAGTGCTATTGTCCAAATTTAGCTGGATGAGGACCAATAAACTCCATAGCACCTTTACGGTTTCTGTTAAGTGGGAAAGTAAAAACTAAATTAGTGAGGAAATTGATTGATAAAATTTAAGTGAGAGATGTCATATGAGTTATAGAAGGAGAAGTCAGTGCACGATATGAATCTGGCTGTATGATGACCGTCATACTGCATTCATCCATGCGTCCAACTGTATAACTCTCCGCTTAACCATGGTGCACATGGCTGAGATTTTGAAAATTTCTTATGGTACGTCCTGGAAAGTGAGGAAAAGGAGCTGGGTCAGGACAGGTGAGGAAGTTGGACTATATTAGTCAAAAATTAGCGTAAAAATCAACATACAGTGAATTGCAGGCTGACAGCGCGGAAATGCGCACTGGTTAGGTCATCCATCACTCAGATAACGTGTGTGGTAGTGCTTCTGAAATTGGGAGGCCATGAAGGTTCTGGATGCAAATGATCATACATAGAAATGATTCGTTGGTTGTCAATAATCATTATTTGATTTATATCATACAGTTATTAAACATACAATGACAGTTAGGATGTGTTCAATGTAAACTTCAATGGAGCATCAATGAGTTTTAGTCTTACACTTTCCGCAATCATACATGCTGTGTAGTCCCTTGTTGCCAAAGATAAACCATTAGGCGTCATTTTAGCAAAAAAGGTAAGCGACACACTTGTTGCCACATCATAAAAATGAGCGTCAACAGAGCGTCAACATTTTTTGGACTTACAACATCGATAATCCGAGGGCTATTCATCAAAATTGTCACATAACGATCATATTGGCTGCCTTTGTCGGCAAAAATGATGCAAGTGATATCGCTACCACCTCCAAAAAATGATGCTGATGATAATGCTACCACCTCCTAATAATGAGTGTCAACGATTTTTAGTCTTACACTTTCAGCAATCATGCATGCTGCATAGTCCCATATTGGCAAAGATAAAATATTGGACATCTTGTTAGCCAAAATGGTACGCAGCGCACTCGTTGCCGCATCATAAAAATCAGTGTCAAGGGAGCGTCAACAATTTCTAGACGTGTAACACGAATAATCCCAGGGCAATTCATCGAAATCGTCACATAATGATTGTATTGGCTGCCTTTGTCGGCAAAAATGATGCAAACGATGTCGCAACCACCTCCAAAAAATGTATGTCAATGGAGTGTCAACGATGATTCGTTTTGCATCTTGGATAATCGAAGCGCTGTGCAAAGACTTTATACCATAACCAATAAGGTGGCCACCATTGTGGGCAAAAACAGTATTGCACTTATCGCTATCACTGCCTAAAAATGAGCGTCAACGGATGGTCAACAATGTTTGGTCTTCTATCTTCGACAATCAAGGGTCAGTGCAACTGTCCCACACTATAATCATTGTATAGGCTGCCTTTATATGCAAAAATGTTAGTAACAATATCACTTCCACCTCCTAAAAATAGGCATCCATGGCAATGTCTCACAGGTTTTACTTTTTTCTTGCTGGTTGCTCAAGAGTCAATATTTAAGAACCAGCAGCTTAGTTCATAATATCATAGCATTTGACTGTCATTCAACTCCAATTACACAGCGATCAAATCCCTAACACCATGTCAGATTCAAAATCTATAAACACCTCGTTGCTAGAGGTTATGATATCTTCCACCAATGAACGTGTCTTTATTCGTGATTTGAACGACCTTACCCTCCAAATCATATTTGATGCTTGGTGGACTTCTATGGATGTGGACTCGAAGCTTTCAATTGCTTGGAATAATTCTAGACATGCCCCTTCGTGGTGATTCCATTTATACTACGGAATCGAGGAGACTGGTAGCCCTGTCATGATATATATCGTTTGTCGCCAAGTTCTTCGTCATCCATCAGAACATGGTACCAGCTCAATGGGGAAACACTTGCTGGCCAAAGTGCACACCGCAAAGTTAAACAAATTAACAGAGTCAGAAGTATCTGAATTGACGAACTGAATGGCCGACGAAACAGAGTTGGCCATCCTGAAGTGACAAGGAACTGGAGGAATTACAATCGTAACGTCCCAATTGACACTATTATTTGACATCTAGACCTTAGCCATATTAACTGTGATGGCAGACAAAACGATTCAAACTGGCTGAGAAGAACTTTGAAACTGCCAAATTCCACCATGACACCTGGAATCGCTACCTCATGTTACGATTTGTTTTGGCTCACCTTCCATGGAATGCTATATCAAATGTCGAGCTATGATGGTCATACGATGCACTATGCAGCGATCTCGTGATACCGTCCGCCAGCACTGTTAGCAACATTTGCCAGCGGGAATATTCACTGACAGTGGATGCAATTATGAAGCAATTGCCATGAAGAAATAAGGTTCGCTTAGCTTTAGACGGGTGGACATGAATGAATAAATTGCCAATAACCTAGGTCATTGCGTACTATAGAGATCGAAATTGGGCATTGCGTGAAGTGCAACTTGCATTCCATGATGTTGATTACCACTTCTTTTCCTATTACAAAAGCTAACTGAGGATAATAGGTCAAGGGTCAACATTCTGGGGCAAGGCTAGCCATACATTTCAAAGAAGTTCTTACCCGTTTTAAGATTACCCACGGCCGTTTACTTGGAATTATGACTGATAATGCTTCATGAAATTACTCGATGACCAGGGAACTGCAGTCAACACTTGAAGTCTGTAGAATCGAATGGCCCGCTTTGTGAAACCACATACCATGTATGGCGCACGGCATTCAGCTTGCTGTAGGTGCATTCATGAGCAGTCTCGGGGTAAAAGGCCGCACCAAGTCATGGGAAGAGCATGAGAGCAATCAACAATTTGGAGAGTATGAAAGCACACACATTGCGAAGAGTCAAAGACTCCGAAAGAAAGGCAATGCAAGAATCAACAAAGTGTCGGCCATGAAGCCAGGTTTAGCAAAGATAATTGAGAAAGTACGTATTTGAAGAATTTTTGAAAGTACAGAAACTGACCATTGTATAGCAGCAAATGCTTGCGGAATTGATTACGCTCACACCTGGTTGTCGAAACCAGTCTATGGACTGGCAACAAGCTAAAGTACGCATCGCCGTACTACCTATTATGGATGTGGAAACACAGTGGAATTTAACACTAGAGTTGGTTCAGCAAGCCTACCGATTACAAGAATTCACCGGCGAGTAGCTCAAGAATCCAAAATACAAGGAATACCGGCCACTCTTTACCACACAAGATGAATGGACCATCGCCAAGTATGTCATGGAAGTCTGAAGGCCATTCCAATACAGGGCCCTGTGGATGTCGAAACGGCATATCGTTACTCTGCATGACGTCATCTCTGTATACAATGACATGTTCGATCATGTGGATGGCGTTATGTGAGCTTTGGCAAAGAAGAAGACCCAATGACGGGAAGACTTATACTTTGCCGTGAAGTTTGCGCAACAGAAGCTGTCCATACATCATCCCGAAGTAACTGCAAAAACCGGTCTACTTCCCATCTCAGCACATATCATTGATCCTTTTCAGAATTGGCGATCGTTTAGGAAGTGGGAGAAGGGAATGCATATCAATCCTGATGATGAGTCTTCGTATACCACGCAATATCAGAAGGCATTTCTGAAGTATGTGGAGAACGAATATTGTACCATACACCGGCGACTGTCAGTCAATACACCCAAAAGAGTTGCAAGCAACAACCCCTTCTCCACAATGGCTTGTGGATCTGGTCAATCTTCTTTTGATCCAGATGATTTGTCCAGCGATGATGATGAATACATAATGCCTAACAATGTCGGTGAAATGGCACCCGGACACAGTGATCGCGTGGCACGCTAATTGACCACCGCAAGGCTCTATTTGAATTTACCACCTGAAGCACCAAAGAACTGGGGGCAAATTAATCCAAATCATAATGACTACCACTCCGACCACCATTGAGACTAGCAGTACATTTTGGTTACCTGATATTACCGACTGGTGGCGCCAGCAAGAAGCAACTCACTCAAAGTTCACCAATCTCTCCAATGTGGCACACGATATATTCTCTATCATACCACATGGTGTCAGAGTGAAGGCCAGTTTTTCCCTTGCGCGAGACGTTATTGGACAGAGGCAGTCGAAAACCACAGGCGATTCCCTTGGCGAAACGGTCGTTGTAAGGCAGTATGCATGAGCCAATAACCGGATATTGGCAGGCAATGATCCTGTATTGGATACGACCGAAGCTGAAAACGACATAGCACTGAAGACCGAAGCAGTGGAAAGGAAATTGCACAGAATGGCCAAGGTCCACAACATTTTGGAGATGTTGCAGTGCAGCCAAAACCTCCGTGCCACCCAGAAGGAATCACGCACTCCAAACAAGCAGATGTCAGCCGTAAGATACATTTCAGATACTGAAGAGATCGTAAATGTGTCCTGCACGAACTTTCAACATGATGGTGCGGCTGCATTTAACTTGTCGGAAAGATCACCTCAGCCACCAGCTTTGTCTGCAAAGGACCTCCTTGGAGGTCGAATTCAAATATTGAATGTTCATCGAATCAAGACAATTGACCGACATCCAACGGAATGTGATGAGGATAGTGCACCCGAAAGCATTTCTGATACTGAAAATTGGCCTAACTGGAATGGTAACTTGGATAACCCAAATGTGAGCGAAGACGACTGGAAGGCAGATGGTGAATCTGATTTAGAGCAAGAGAATGTCATTCAGGATCCAGAAACCCCAGCGCCGTAAGATGTGAGTGCTACACCAAATGTTCCCGGATTGATTCGGCCATCACGAACGTCAAAGAAGACAGGTGAAAAGTTGATCGTGACGGTCAGTCCAATGGCAACGCGAAGGAATAAGGGAAACAAGAAAAAGTAGGACAGCATGGGTTGATGATTTTTAAGCTGGATCTATATGTTGGTTGACTGAGAATTTCACTTAGAGAAATATTTTGGTAGAATAATCTGCAGTCATATGTAAATATTTGTTCATAAACTGTAATACAGCAGGCAACATGCCCAATTCAACAAGATATATGAATTTCAATATAATGAGAGCTACCAGTACAAGAAGATTACAGGGCCTAGCTTCGCCATGGGAGCCTTGCTAAATCAGTGCGAACGGCAGCTAATCAGCTGAAATAAATAAAAATCAAATTATTACTTCCGGCAAATTTTGACTAGACAATACAGCAAAATAAGCGTCAACGGAGTATCAACAATATTTGGTTTCGCATCGTTGGTAGTCAAAGTTGTGAATGGTTGCGGGCTATCATAAATGGAGTATTAGCCGTCTTTGTAGGACAAAGAGAAAGCGACATGCTCCCTGCCTCACCATGAAAATGAGCATCAATGGAGCATCAACAATTTTTTGTTTTGCATCTTTGGTAATCCGAGTTCTGAATGGTTGCAGACTGCCATAAATGGAGTACTGGCCGTCTTTATAAGCCAAAAAAATAGCGGCATCCTCCCTGCTGCATCATGCAAATGAGCGTCAACATAGGGTCAAGGATTTTTGGTCTTGCATCTTCGGTAATATAAGTGGCGCTAGATTTTAAGGTTCTATAAACAGTGATTTGGAAGCTTCTATTGGCAGGTATGCAAGGTATATTCCCGCGACAGCCTCCCAGACAGTAACAACTTATTTCATTTACAAACCTGCAACATAGTGTTTGTTGGGCGTTTTAGCCTACAAAAAAGTTCAAAACTTTGTTTATAGATAATACTGGTCATATCGCGCTTTCAATAACCATGACGCAAGGCCAGAAATCGTTGACGCTCTGCTGACGCTCATGTTCAAGATGGGTCAGGCGGCGTGTTGCTTTCGTTTTTACCTATAAAGGCAGTCAATACTACATTCATGACTATTAGTAAGCAGTCACCCCTCAGATTACCCAGGACACAGCACCAAGAATTTTTGACACTCCGTTGACGCTCATTTTCAGGATGGGGTAGGGAGCATATCTCTTATTGTTTTCATTTTACAGGCTGCCAATAAGTTGAAAAATAACAATGATGTACAAACATCTATCTTTTGCAAATAACAGTAAGATATCTGAATGTGACCATAAAATAGAAAACCCGAAATGCAGAACCGCAGAGTGCAACTGACGAGTGTTGCCAAACATTGTGAAACCCGCAGGTTAACGGGTATGGGTCCCAGTGTGGCCTGCCAAGAAGTAGCAGCTCAGGTTTTTGGACGGTTCTGGAAATGAACCGAACCGTTTTTCCGGTCCAGACCTGGTCCGCTGGTGGGTAACCCGGACCTGTTGCTAACACCAATAACGTCCAAGTGCACCTTCTCCTTCCCCTCTGAGTGCTGCTCTGAATCGCAGATGCCAGTCCTTCGTGCCGTTGAGGTACCAAAACACTGGTTTGCGAGCTACCATATGCTCATCGTGTGCCTCGTGATTGTACCAGCTGAGAACTCTGATGACATATGCTATATCAGGCCGAGTGGCAGTCATCGCATTGATACGGTTTCCGATCATTGATTTGGATATGTTCAGATCACACGCTTATTCATTGGGCTTTCTCTTGTGAAGCTTCAACGCCGTTGCTGTGGCAACTGGTCTGGACTCGTTCATTCTGAACTTCGCCAAGATCGTCTGAATGTAGCTTAGCTGATGGATGTTCATCGTCTGATGATTCCGATTCATTTTGATGTTCATGCCGAGATAGCAGGAGACACTCCCGTGATCATGCATCTGGAACCTCTTCTTCATCTGATCCTTGATCTGCCCAACCAAACCCTCATTAGCAATAATAACGAGATCATCCATGTACAGAACAACTGGGGTGAAAACTGTGGCATGATCCTCCTTCTCATGGAGCACGAACAGTCCCCTGTTGATGCGTGATGCCACAAACCCAATTGGGCTAATGAAGTCCTTCAATGTGCCATACCAAACATGCGAAGACTCTTGCAGGCCATAAAGACACTTTCTCAAGCAGAGGACCATATTCCGCAAAGTCTTTGATCTTGGATCGCTGTATCGGCTTCCAGTTTGGACCAAACATAAACATCCCTACAGTGGATGCGTATAGATATCTTCCTCCAAGTCAACTTGCAACATGGCTGTGAATACGTCCATTTGATGGATCTCGGGATCGTACTTTGCGGTGATCTGGAGTGCCAGCCTACTGTAGCCCATGCGAGCAGTCGGTGCATATGTTGCCTGGTGGTTGCTGCCCTCAATTTGGTGATTTCCTCCTCAGACTGGCCTGGAATTGAACCGCTGCACGTTGCCAGCTCCATCACGCTAGATCTTGTATACCCAGTAATTTGGCAAATCGTTTCCCCATTCCGGAAGCTCCACGAAATCTCCAAAGACTTGATGCTGATTAATTGTATCTAATGCTACTTGCATCACAGTATACCATTTCTCGGCGAGCCTAGTCACGGTTGCTACTTCGTGAGGCATTGGATCGATTCCATCGTTGTCATCATCGGAGATCACAGCTGCAGTGTAGATGGGAATCATATGCACAAATTCCTCATCTTCGAGAGCCGTTTGTGGAGACTCTGCCAACGTATCCTTCCCAGCGCACTTCCGACAACTACCTTTTGCCGGCAGCTTCCATGCATCTATAATTGACGTCTCAATGCCAGCCAATTCTCATGATGTCTTCTTCGGCTTCGGAGAATTCAGAGGTGAATTGTCGTCCAATGGCTCCTGTGTGTGACATTCGGTTGATTTCTTCTCGATTGGCTGTAAGATTTCAGATTGCTTCTTGGTGGGTGTGGGTTCCACGATGACATCTCTGTAGAAGTGCTCATTCAAGATCGCTTTGTCTGCAGTATTCGGTGCTGTGTACCGCTTTCCTTCTCTGAATACGACATCTCTAGAGCGGTGAAGTATCTTGGCCAATAGATCGTATACGAAGTACGGCTTGGTTGTTATGCTGTACTCAAAGAATATGCCGGGAGTGGCTCTGTAATCCATCTTCTATCATTTCTCTTTCAGAACGTGGACCAAAGGCAAGCATCTGAACAAACGGTGATGCTTCCAAAATTGCTTCCTCACAAGCCAGGCCTCGTATGGGGTTTTACCAACCACCGATGGTGGCGGAGTGCGGTGCTTGAGATAGACTGGCAATGGGACTGCTGATGTCTAGTACTTCTTTGAAAGTCCGGCATCATCCAGCATATATCTTGCATGCTCCATCAGTGTGTGGTTCATTCATTCGATGACTCCATTAAGCTGTGGAGTGTAGAACATAGTCATTTCCTTTAGTATGCCCTCTGATTTTAGGTAATTTGCAAATTTTTGGAGGTATACTCACCACCTCCATCTGTACAAAATCGCCTCACTTGCTTGCCCAACTCCTTTACTGTAAGAACCTTGCATTCTCTGAATTTCTCAAGCGCTTCATACTCGTAATTCAATATGTACTCATCTGTATGACTTGTGGTGTCGTCAATGAAGAGCAGCATATATCGACCTCTTCCAATGGCTGTTGCCAAGGGACGTCATCTATCCGAGGGCTTGAGGTGCGAAGGTTCAGTAGCGCAGGAAGTTGTATTGGGAGTAAATGGCTTTCGAGCTGATGGGGACTTGATGCAGCTCTCGCAATTGCACTGCCCTGTCATCTTCAGAGGATTGGCAACGACCTTCGGCAAGATCTCCAAAGCCTTGAGACCAATCTGTGCCAAGCGACGGTACCACAACATCCGCTTCTCAGCATCCTGTCGAGATGCATGCGCAGTCATCTTAAGTGGCAGCCGGCAGATGTGGTTGCCAATATCGGTGTATTCGGTTGATTCCAGGGCTCCATCCAGAACTAAATCCAGAACAAATCGCCCATTGCCGTGAGGTGCAGTGGCAATCAACACGCTATGGCGATTGTAGAGGCTCAGACTGGAGTGATTGACCTGTTCGACTTTGACATCCTTGTCCATGACCCCAGAATGGGAGATAAATTTGAACAACCCTGGCAAATGCACCACTTCTTGGAGTATAATTGTTTCTGTCCTGCCATCTGGTAGTTGACAAAGCAACCTAACACTTCCATTTCCGGAGGCAAACCATGTGACCCCATTGTATCACTGCACCTCGTTTGTACTGGGAGGTTGTTCAGTGTAAGTGATGAGCGTTGATCGACAGCCAGAGATGTGAGTTGTGCATCCACAATCGATGAACAAATAACTGGAGGAAGCAGTTGAGCTCACGACCATCCAATGGTTCTTGATCGAAGTGATGCGAGTCGAAGTAGTCTCAGTCTATGCGTTTGCTACAGTGTCGGCAGCTATTGGAGGATCGCCGCGTTGCTTGCTCAAGCAGTTCTCGGTGATATGACCTCGCTGCTGGCAATGAAAGCACTTCTTCAGATTCTTCCCTTTCCTATCATCTTTAATATCTCTGTTATCATCTCTCTTATCCATCTTTGGAGTTTTGCTGACTTTGCCACCTCTGCCACCTTTGCCATCTTGCTTTGTGAAGAGCAGAGCTTCTGGACCGAGCCCATTCTCTCTCTGGATCGCAGCTTTCTTTTCGACAAGCTTGGTGACAATCTCATCGGGTGTCGCAGTCATCACGGAGTTTTTTCCGTTTTGAGCTCCAGGAAGACTTTCCACTTGTCATTCCTTGGCATTCCGTGAAGGAGGTAGAAGATGTGTTTCTTCTCACTCATCTGGGAGATTGTCTTTCCAGTGTCCCTATTGGCATTAGTGTCAGTGGTCAATGACCCAGCGTCGAGATTGTAATTCTTGGATTTCCGATCGATCGGCAATACATAGTTGTCGACATCTCCGCATTCCTGTATCTTGATGCCCCAGAGGTCTTCCCTAATCTGGAGGATGTTGAGCCTCAGCTTTGACTTGTAGGCTGATGCTAGGTGTTTCCAAAGTGTGTTCGCATCCTCGAAGACCGTGTATTCAGCTTGACTCCTCGGCTCCCTGGCCAGTCGAATAGTCCATCTGACAACACCATGGCGATTCATACAGTCTTTGAAAGCGGGGTTCTCGGTAGCGGTCGCATTTGCTGCTGGCTCTTCCGGCTTGTCATTGTATCCTGTAATGATACCACACACTGGCTCTTGTTCGAGAAGTAGAGCCATCTTGATTGCCAATTGTGCATACTTCGTGACATTAAACTTGGTGATGCTGTTGGTGGTCAAACTCATTTTGGACGATCCTATTCTTCTATCGCAATAATCAGTTACAGTAGTCTCTCGTACTCTGCGGGTGACGTCCAGCAGCCCCCATCAGAACCATGGCGGAATGCAGGGTAATTGCTTAGCTTGTGCAGACGCTTCTCCATGACAATGACCTCCACTCAACAAACGAAAGTGGAAGTGTTGATTGTCGTTTCCCTCTTTAAACACAAGGGCTCATACCCTATTGTATGGTGGCGTGTGCTTGAGCAGCCGAGTGTGTGCTTGAGCAGCCGAGTGTGTGCTTGAGCAGCCGAGTGTGTGCTGGCGTATGCAAAGGTGTGTCTATTGAGTCGTATAATGAGACATGTCGCATCGACATAAGGTTGATCGATGATTAATGGTGCTATCTACAAATGAGCCAAGTTACATCATAGTCCTTAGCATAGTGATATCCGTACTTCCAATCTGTTCAACAGTCCAACCAGTCCGCATTTTGACCAGATTACTATGATCTGTATGTGATTTTATGTTCTTCATACTCTTAATCATACTACATACCACTCATGTCAAAACAAGATGCCAAATCCACTTCATCGTACACTCCCATTTACATTATCAAAAATCCTTCTGATATACCCATGACGATACACTTCTGGTCTGTTTGACTCCACACTGTCAAATATACTGCTCAGTACGCATTTAAGTATACTTTCAATTGGACTCGATGGTATACCCCCAGCCTGCTTCACTGTTAGCTGTCAAGTACATTTTCAAGTACGCTGTCAAATACGAATCTACTTCCACTCAATGGCAAACTCTGAACCAGCACAACTGTATTCCTCCCAGTACACACTCAAGACACGTCCAAGTACACCTTTACATTCACTTCCAAGTAAACCTCCAAGTCACTATCTGGTGAACTGCCAAGTATAATCGAATGTCCATTCCGAAGCACACTCTCACATATACGCTGAGTTACACCAAATAGTGTACTACAAGTCTACCTGGCTGAATTCTTCCAAACACATACTAAGTAGATAATATATTCTCAATTATTGTTGACTAAATGCTTCCATGCAATCTGGAGCAGATTTAATCAAGAGACATGCTGCATTGGAAAAACCAGGTACTGGGAGATGTATGGGAGGCAAAATTTGGTTGACAGTGTGTTGAGGGTGCTGTGTAACACGTAACAGACTGTATATGGTGACCAAAATCTCATTGTTGGACAGTATAATGGTCTATATAGTATCCTGGTATGGCCATTACAACAATAACTTATAATACATGACTATCAATGTGTTGACAAGTGCAGCCTGACATTGGGCATGAAAGTTATACAATAAAATATTAAGGATACCAAATATTAGGACAGGACGATTTTAAATACCCTGTAAAGATAATCGAATAAATTGAGGGCATATGTGTTTGCTTTTGGTTGAATGTTCATGGCGATAGTACTGAAAGTACATTGTCAAGTAGTAAAGCTATATCAATATCAATGTTGAAGCATTTATAGACTTCATGCCATCTATGTGCAAAGACATCTATACACTCGGACTTCAACTAGCATAAACATTATTGTGAGCATGCTACTCTTACCAAAACACATGATTCTCAAGTGTGGGACCAAAGTAGACTTCCACATAGGCACTCAACTATGATCTACTGTGTGGTTTCAATCAATCACTCTATCAATCCCTCTAGTGCATCTGGTGATCTGGCAGAGTTAGATGGTGGATTGTATATTATCAATACTCTGGCATGCTTACTATGGCAAGCCAAGGGCATGTATATCACTAGAGTAGTTCCAGCATGAGCAGCATAGAAAGAGGGCAAGAGAATATGATTGTATACCTGTCGGTGAGGAATGACAGAAAGTGCTAGAATCTCCAAAAACTTGATACCTTTGTGTAGGACCAGATACATTTCTAGGCAGAGCATATACTTTGTTGTATGATACGATACATCTTTCTACCTTCATCAGTAAAATGAATCTGAGTCACTGGACGCCACCAGCAGTATCTGAAAAGGTGTGGAATGTAAACTTTGATGCATCAATTTCAGGAGAGTATTGGACCCTAGGAGGACATTCTGGCCGGCCATTGGAGTAACCTAGGATCTCTGATGACTGGTACAAGAGTCCCATGGAAGTGATTGTATTAAGTTTGAAATCACCTCGGAGCACTGGAGAGAACTTTAGGTGCACCTGGAAGCACCTGAGAGTGCCGGTGACATGCATGGGAGTGTCAACGACAAGTCTGGGAGCGCTGACAACACGCCTTGGAGCGCTGACAACACTCCTTGAGCCACCTTGCATCACTGTAAAGCAGTCTTGGAAAATTACATCTTGTTTGGGAACATTGCTGGTTCGCAGAGAAATCATAGCTACTACTTATTGTTCAATGATTTCTAAAACTCATATATTCAGTTTGCGTTCTCATCTATCTATCTATATAGCCACCCATCTACACAAGGTATATCTGGACTGGCTGCAGGCGGTGCTGGAGAGTAATTCGAGGTGCACCAGAAACTGCTGATCAAGTGAACTCAAAGATACTCACCAAGGCCGTGATCTAGCGAGGTTGGAGATGCACTTGGAGGCAGAAATCGAGTGCATTTGGAGAAACACCTGGAGGGCGTGATCGAGTGAACTTAGAGATACACTCTGAGATAGTGATTGAGCAAGTTTGGAGCTGCACTTGGCGGCAATCATCGAGAGTATTTGGATATACACTTCGATGCCATGATCAAGTGAACATCGAGATGCACCCCGCAATCGGAATCTAGCCAGTCTGGAGTTGTACTTGGAGGCCATAATTATGTGAACCTCGAGGCTGTAATCGGGCAAGTTAGAGATAGACTGTGAGGCCGTGATTGAGCAAGTTTGAAGATGCACTTGAACGCCATGACCGTACGAACATGGAGACTGTAATGGAGCGATTTTGGTGATACACTTTGGAGGATGCGATCGAGCTAGACTGAACATGTACTTGGAGGTGATTAATGGACAGTGTGCCAGGTGCTAAGAATGTAATCATCAGTTAGTTGACTCCCCAACATGGGAATATTACAAGGTGACTGTACCTTTGAGCTCTGATGGCAAGCTGGCTGATGGCAGTTGATTGTATAGGGAGGGACACTAGAAGCTGAAGCAACATTCAGGGGTTAACTCGTAATCATGAGAATAAGGAGACGACAACCAATTTTGGGTGGATGCCATACTTGGTGTAGGCTGTATTCGTTGTATGTTGTACTCGGTGTATGCTGTACTCATTGCCCACTCTTCATCATCATAGTATGGCGATAGGGATGGATAACTTAACATACTGTTCTTTGATGATAGTCGGGTTTTGGATGAGGAACAGAGATATCGGGGATGAAGATGAGAACAACGTGGAGGATGCGACCAGATGTGAGAAATCATGGGTAGAACAGGTCTGATTGGGTTGCGAAGACCACATATCGGTGTAATTACACGCTGGATCGGGGCTCGTAGCTGCCATATTGGATATCGTAAATCGACTTGCATACGAAATTCTCTGGGTTCCAGTGTCTCATATTGATTTGCCCCATCTCTTCTAATCTCTCCTTCTTGTCCTCAACTCTACCGTCACCTAAGAACACACAGTTAAGTCATCCCTCTTCATCTCTCCATGCCATGCTCAATAATTAACACCGAGTACAGCATACACCAAGTACAGCATACACCAATTACAGCATTCACCGAATACTGCATACACTGCGTACTGCACTCACCACCTACCGCATCATCCCATGATTGACTGTCTCCCACTGCGAGCTAAGCTGTCAGCACTCAACAGACAATGTGGTACTTGATTCTGTACATTCCCACAATTACGAGTTAACCAATGAATAGAGTCTCACCTTCAATAGTACATGCCTCCCAATCTACCGCCTCCAGATTCAACCCATCCAGATTCACAGCCTCCAGATTGACCGCCTTCCGATCAATCACATCCAGATCAACTGCCTCCATCTACTCGTCCAATGGTGATTGATCATGGCCTCCAAGTATATCTCCCAACCTACTCAATTACGGCGTCCCATTGCATCTCTGAGTTAACACAGCCTTGGCCTCCAACTGCATCTCGAAACTCGTTCAATTACAATCTCCAAATCTATCTCCAAACTCGCTCGATGACGGCCACCAAGTTTGCACGATCATCACCTTTTCGTGCATCTCTGAGTTCACTGAATCTCTCGGTCTCCAAGTGGATCTCCAAAGTCGCTCGATCTGGGCTGCCAAGTGCATGTCTGAAGTTAATCAATCCTGGGATCCAAGTGCATGTTCAAATATGCTCGATCACGGTCTCCAAGCTCATCTTTCAGAAGCGATCGCAGTTGTACAGTGAGACAGGGGTAACGGAGTTGGACAGAGTGAAGGGTTATATGTATTCGGCAGACCATGGTGTAGGTAGACATCATATCAGTTTTATCGCATCATATCATTCAATGAAAGTACACACGCTATCTTTCCCAACTTGTGTTCTCACTGGTTATGCCTGAGATTCCTTAGATCGACAAAATTGCATGCATCCTTAATGCCGGGCAGTATCACATTTTTTAACCCAATTGCCACACTTCTGGGACCAGAATTGCTCTTTTTCATGAAATCAGTTGGAATATTGCAAGAGGTGCGGTGGAGTGTTAATGGTGGGCTGTGTGCCGTCTAGCTCCATTGTTTCACCACAACAGCGGCCAAGTAGAGCATCTCTATATTCTGTCAATAGGCACCTCCAGGTGCTCCTCTAATTGTACCCACGTACCATCTGTGGCCAGATTAAATGTATGTATATATATAGAGAGACTTAAATATGATACGTCATCTTATGATGTCACACATCCTGTGACTGCAACACAGACAAATATGATAAGACGAAATGCATTCAGGTTATGTAAGAACTGCTGCAGTGAGAATGCGGCACCAAGTTTCCTGCAGAGCTGCGCAGCAGTCTCACGTCCCCTCTCAGTGTGCAGTAAAGCTGCACTGCAGTCTGAGCTACTCTGGAAGTCTCCTGCAGATCTGCGCAGAGGTCTCAGGAGCTCCAATATTTGACTATTCTATATGTCAACTCTTGTAGCATTCCAAATGCACCTTCATAACTGCAGGTGCTTTTAGAAGCACCTGAGAATGCTCTTGCAGATTCTCAGGGAACTTTGCTTAGCATCAGGGGGGTATGGGAGTATGTAGAAGTACTTAGAAGTACTGGTGAGGTGACGTAAAGTGTCTGGGAGGATTGCGCATTGCTTCCGGACTGATTTACATTTTGCTGATACAGGGATCTTTCATATGTATATAGTTTATGCCACCCACTTCACCTTGGTTATTACTCAATTGCTGTGTTCCTGTTCTGCTCCAAAAGTATAGGCTAATGCCAGCAGTTGTGGTGTGAAATAGAATTCCCTACCTTATAGACTCTAGAGCAGCTGCTCTAGACGCTTTCAATTGGGGTATCAGCAATAGCAAAGTCTGGCAGCCGATAAGACAGACTGAGGGTTATTAACTGCCAGCTATATATAGTCCCAAACTTCCATGGGCTGCTGGCCACTAACTGACTATGTATAACTGGAGACTGTGTAGTACTGTGGTAGATGGAAAGCTTGATAAGAGCTGTACAGATGTGTATGTTGTGGCGGAAAAATTCATATCACACTGCCACCTCCACCACCACCACCACCACCACCACTACCACCACTCAGTTGTGCAGGAGGAACCAGTGAGGTGCAAATGGAGATATAAGGACAACAAAGATGACCCATGCATTGGGCAGTATATGGTTGGATAACACCATACTATATTGGTATCATTTAACATGACAATGAAATACTGATTGGATTGACATGTATTCATTCATGAAAGGCATGCTGGGCACTGCGACACCTGTGTGCCCATTTCGCTGCTTTCTTCCCTATCTGTGCTAGAGCAGCATGGTATACAGAGTCAGAAGGAGAGGTATGTAATACCTGCACCTTGTGGTCTGGAAGTTAAATGTATAGGCTCAAAAATCACACCCTGTTGTAGCACAGCCATTGTTGCACTGCAGCATGCACAGCTTGTGGTGGACCCCATGTCTTTAGAAAGATTTCAGCAATATTGAGGGTTTCTAAGACATCTGGTGGCGACATGAACAAACATGCTCCCAAAATTGGGACCACAATATGATTGGTTCAGGCTGAGGCTATTCAAAATGCAAGAAGTATTGCAACGACAGAACTTCGAAGAAGTGGTCATGAGGTGCACGCTCCAGGTAATGTGGAGTTGGGTAAACACAATACACCTCTACTGCAATGGTTAAGTGCAGTGTGTTTGGACTCAATTGTATGCAGTGGATATCTTCAGGTACTTTCAGAAGCTGAAAAAGATCATTTTGTGGCAACAGTCAAAAGGACTTGGGGAACGCAGTATATGTGTTTAACTGAAATTCAGTTAGAGGCTGGACTGGGCCATGTTATTGGAGGTACTATATTTAACGCCTTACATTCCAGCAGAATTTGAACCAATGTGGAGAAAAACAAGTTTAGCCAGGACAAAGATGATCAGAAGCGGACAGTAATTACTGGTATCAGCTTGTCAAGACCCTGCTGCTTGAAATTTATGCCAATGGTTGTCACGATTGTTGCAACTGGAAACAGAATGGAGTGTTGATGGCAGGTGGAAAAATGTTAGCTTCACAGATGGAATGGCAATTGAAATTGGCAGTACCGGTGGCATTGGATTTGTATGGTAGGATACAACTGAACAATGAAATACAGACTGTATGGGTGCCAATAGAACACTTCACTCTTCCATAATGCATTGCAGTATAACTGGCTCTTGATGAATGGGGCTGTTTCATATGGGAGAACAGAATACAAAAAAAGAGCAGGAGGAAGCCAAAAGTGGAATACTTTATATGCATATTGAAATGGAAGATGAGGCTGCAAAGGCAAATACAATATGAATCAACTCAGTGGAATGGAAAACATTATGACATCAGGAGCTTGCAACAGCCCAGATTCAACATCAAGCTGAAATACATAGTGCACCAGAGAAGAAGGTTGTGAAAATCTGGCACTACAAGAGGTGCAAAGTGGAGATGCAAACACAGGGAGACAACATATATCGAGTAGATGCTTGGAGATGCGTTAAGAATGTTGCAATACCATTGATCTGACCTGAGTGTCACCATCAGCTACACTGAAACACAGACATGGTTCTCATTAAGAATGCTGTATCACCATGCACTGGAAGTTATACCAGGAATGAGTATCAAATGTGAGGAGTTCGAAATCTTGACTTGGTGTCCAACTCTCCAGACTATTAACCTATTGAATGTGTTGGGACTCTATTAAAGAACAGGACTAAATGGCATCAGCAAAATGTATTTTGGTCACTGGGAGTATCTGAGAGTGGTTCAACCGGAATTCCAGGGTGGTCAAATCCCAGAGTTTACCGGGCCGATGCAGGGCCCTTCAGGTACACCAGTGAGCACCCGTGAGCACTGGGGACAAGTCTGGGAGCACCGACTGCGGGCATGGAAGCAGGTGGAAGCACCGGCGACAAGCCTGAGAGCACGAACCACAAATCTGGGAGCAAGTTGAATCACTTTGAAGCAGTCTGGGAAAAACATCATCGTTGGTAATGCTTCTGGTGCACCTGGCAATCACACATATTACTTATCATTTAATGGTTGTTAAAACTTATTTATTCAGTTTGTATTTACATCTAGGTATCTGTGTATCGATATATCAACTGATGTACACATGCTATATCTGGACTGGCTGCAGGCGGTGCATAAAAGCAAGTCGAGGCAGTCTTGAAGATGACAATCAGGTGAACTCCGAGATACACTCTGAAGGCCATCATTGAGCGTTTGTAGGGATGCAGTTGGACACTGAGATCAAGTTACCTCAGAGATTCACTTGGAGACCATGGTCCTGCAACTTTGGAGATGCCATTGGAGACTGAAATTGAGTGAACTGAGAGATGCACTCGGAGGCTGTGATTGAGTGAGTTTGGACATGCACTAGGATGCTGAGATCAAGTAAACTCAGAGAAGCACTTGGAGGCTGTGATCGAGCCAATTTTGAGATGCAATTGCAGACAGAGATTCAATCTACTCAGATATACACTGGGAGGCCATGATCGAGAAAGTTCAGGGATACACTTGGAGGCAGTGATTGAGCGAGATTAGATGACTACTATGGAGGTGGTCGATCTGCAGGCAGTCGATCTGGAGGTAGATGATGAGCGGCAAGCTGGGAGCTGAGTCTCAATTCATTGGTTAGTTAACTTGAAACCGTGGGAATGCGAGGAGGTAACTATATATTTGAAGCACTTATGGAACATCGTCTGCTGGTAGTCAATTTTGAGGGAAGTATGCGGGCAGCAAAAGCTATATTCCGGGGTGAACTCGTAATCATGGGAATGTTGGTACAACAGACAATTTTAGGCATATGTCGTACTCGGTGTATGCTGCACATGGGGTCAACACATAATTATGGCATGGAGAGATAGGGATGGATGACTGATCTTTGTGTTCTTGAGATGATGATAGAGTTGTGGACAAGAAAGAGAGAGATGGGGGATGAAGATAAAAACAATATGGAGCATACAAGCGGATATGACTAATCAGGAGTACCACTTGCCTGATTGGGTTTGGCAGACCTCATATCGGTGTTATTACTCACCTGATCAGGACTGGTGCCTGCCATATAGGGTATGGTAAATTCACTTCGTCACACAATTCTCCTAGGTCCCAGTGTCCCATGATTGTTTTGCCTATCTCCTCTAATCTCTCTCTCTCTTGTGCTCAACTCTACCATCACCTAAGAATACAAAGTTAAGTCATCCCACTCTATCTCTCCATGCCATAATAATCAGTTGATACTAAGTACAGCATACACCAAGTACAGCATCATCCCAAGATCGACAGTCTCCTGCTCTCAGTCAGTTTCTCATCTCCTGGCAGATATTGTTGTACTCAACTCTGGATACTCCCACAAATACAAGTTAACCAATAAATAGAGTCTCAGATGCCATTGTGTGTCCCTCCAGATCGGCCGCATCCAAGTACTCCATCAATCTCATTCAAATACCTCCTTGGGGTACATCTCTAAATTCGCTCGCTCTCAGTCTCCAAGTGCATCTTTCATACTTGCGTGATCACGGCCTCCCATTGCATCTCAGAGTTCACTCAATCCCGGTCTGCAATTGCATCTTCAACCTCCCTCAATCACGGCCTCCAAGTGCATCTCCAAACTCGCTCAATCAAGGCCTCCAAGTGCATCACTGAGTTCACTCGATGTTTGCCTCCTTGTGCATGGCTGCACTTGTTCAATTACTGCCTCCCAGTGCATCTCTTGGTTCACTCAATCTTGGTCTACAATTAGGTCTCCAAACTCGCTCGATCCCGGCATCCCAGTGCATCTCTGTGATCACTCAATGTTGTTCTCGAATTGCATCTCCAAACTCACTTGTTCATTGCCTCCAAGTACATCTTTGAGTAGTGACGGGGAGTAAATATTCGGGAGACCCCTGGGCAGATAGACATCATCTGATTCTCATCTTATCGTATCATACAATGACAATTCGCACTCTATTTTTCCAATCGTTTGGTTTCACTTGCTCTTTCCGAGAATGTGTGGATCCATGTAATTCCATGGAACCTCATGGTTGGGTAGTGCCATATCCTCTCACGTTCTTCAAATGCTCCTCGTGCGAGAACCGCTTTGCTCTTGCCTGTTTGTCATTCTGCCAGACAATGGTGGAAGGTGCTCGCAATGAGCACAATGAATTTCAGGTTCAATTTATTAATCAGTGATAAATCATTCATTGCCATTTATTGAACTGTGGAGTGTTGGCAACAGTTCCGGGATAGGGTTGGGACCGGAACCGAATGGTTGCAACAGGTTTTACCACACGAAAACCCGGACTATTGCAATTGGGCCAGTTTATCCACCTCAAACCCGGCATTTCAACCTCATAACTTTGGCTCCAATTAAGTATTTGAGTTCTGATCATATCGTGACATGGTCCATATGCAGATTGTGCAGTTTTTCCCGCTCTTTTACCTCCCGCTTTCAGATTTGCTATCTGACCAAAATTCTTGGAGTCGCTATTGAAAACCCACGACATTCCCTCCACATGGGCCGTTATTTCAGAGCTACTCAACGTATATCAGTTGGATCGCAAATGTGTATACTTCAAGTCCAAGACCTCGTGACACTGCACAATTCGCGTAATCATCATGTCATGATACGATCAGAACTCGAAAACCTCATTGCAGCCAGAGCGGATTGAACTGTAAAGTTTGAACCACAGACTGGTTCCAAACGAACCAAAAACTGATGGTTCTATGTCCGGTCCGGGTAACAACCCTGCCAAGACCAAGCGGGTTAGTGATTTGGACGGATCTGGAACCGAAGCGTACCATTTTTTCTGTCCAAACCAGGACCACTGGCGGGTTTCCCGGGCCCAGTGCTAACACTAATTCTACAGCATAGAAGTATGTCAGATCAATACGATCCAAAATGTCAGTTTCTGCAATTCAAAATTTGCAGTCCAAAATCGACCATCAAGACAATGATTAACCATGATGGAAACTTTAAACTTACTTCACAAACTTTTGTGGGCAATGTGAATCTGACATTGCTCAATAGACACGTTACCATTTACTGGATCTCTGTCGTTGACTATATTCGAAATGTGTATATAGGGTCAATTCAAGTGGTCCAATGGTATACCATTGGTGTATGGGAGGAAGTAATTATGGGAAGAGTCTGGTGCGCAATGTCATAAATGAATGCAATTATTGAGATGATTCATTTACAACTGATATATAGACGTATGGAGGGTCTGAGTTTTGGTGGGCTGGATCGATCCTGGCGACATGCTCATACCACCAACTATGAATCTGGTTGGTCTTCACTGTGTTCATGGCAAAGGGATATACAAACATCGCATAATTGATTGGTATAGGATCCACATGTGCCATGACCATTACTCCAATGCCAAAAACAGTATTCTGGGCATTGTATTCTGCGCCAACAATGTGTCATGTCACATCATCATCAAAAGGACTCATCTGGTTCCAGCTTTCTGGCTTTCCCTGCAACTAATTGCTCACTGACTTCATTTGAATCCTTCCTCATATTAATATATACATCAGTGGGTGATTTCAATTGTTTCAACACATATTTCAATACCATCTTGGATGCCAGCAGTTCAGGCTCACGTTCATTCTCCTCCTCCATAATAACATTGACCTCTTAACACTCAGAATATAGGTGTTGTGCTGACATCGGAGTTAATTCAGTTGACTCAACTCGTTTTCAAAGTGATGATGTGAAAAGATTATTTGGTGACTGCATCCGCATTGAGTTCGTGGATGATCGCAAAGGAGGTGTATCAGCGGATTCTAAAGTGTCAGTGTGGTGATCATTGTCATTGTCGAGTACTGTGTGGAGATTGCCAGCACCATCCTTATTGTGGATTGATTATCTGCTTTGCCTGGTGCTGGAAGGAAGAGGTCAACAAAGAAGCAGTACCGCACCTTCATGGTATGATGTACAATGGCACTGAGGAATATGTATGAAAAAATGAAATCAGTAACTAAAAGAAATGTAAATGAATGTATAGTAAATGAATTAATGCGTTGGGTAAAGGAAACAAATAGTTCATATGCGGAAAAGCATCATCATGATGTGTCTTTTCATTCTGTTGACGATACTAGGATGTTGGCTTCTCCCTCCACCCATGCCTCCAACTCTTTGGATCGAGGGGAACTCCGTACTAGGAATGGTAGGTAACAAGCATTCTGCTGAGTTGTTGATTAGCTTCTTTTGAGGAAATTCGTAATAACAATGCCCTATAAAGCATTCATGTTTCACTAATCATTTGGGCACACTTCTGCTGGTTAATGATACCAAACTGCCAATTATGACGTAGCCATAGGTGGAGTACTATTGCTTCCACTATGCCATTCCCAAAAACAAATGTCTGAATATCTAATCCCAATATCATGAACTTTCAACACACCCCTTGGTGAAGAAATCTGACCAATGTAATACTAAAGCTAAGAATATACCAAAATGAGACTCAAAACCTCATGAAAATACTCCATATTATCACCCATCCATCCGCACCCATTACTGCCAGAATAATACCCACCCACAATGCAAATCCTTGCACAACTGTCCAGCCAGTGCATTCCATCCTGACAACGACTACTTTGAAGATGCGCAGCAGCTTGTACAATTCCTATTGGCCAATGAGCCTGGAGTGGGAGGATCTACAATGTGATCATGCTGTCATTGCCAAACCACATCCTCATTAGCAATAACATTTTGCTTATAATTGGCAATGAGAGCAAGAGCATGGTATCTATTGACTTCAAGGTGTCACTGCTGTGTGGTAATCCTCCTTCGAAGCTTCTTTTCAATCATGTAAAAGCCATTATTCATTGTTGGAGAGCATCTTCCATTTGGGTACTGCATCACATCATCATCGTCCGATTGCTCTGTGTTATCATCGATCATATTCTCGGCTGCAGGCAGGAGCATGTCAACCACAGAACGGTAGCCACAGCCACCACATATAACTATCTGGGCATGAGATGCATAATAGGCATGATCGGTATGATTAACGATGTAAACTATTGTTGGGTCGTTGAATGTCATTGCCCCCTTTACACATCGACCAGCAGTGTTATTATAGATGAATGGGGAAACATTCCGGGTGTGTGGCCCACCATCTGCATTAGGCTCCTCTGAGCAGCCCCAGAGATCTTTGATTGTCTGGCTGGGGTCTCGCAGACCGGCCATTGCAGTGTTCAAAATAGACAAACTGGGGATATGGACGATTCAGGTAACTATCAGAAGTATCGTTTCATCTTCTGCCAGCTGGTGCCCTGAGCATAGCCGAGTGTTGTTATTACCCACCCTCATCCCAGCAATGTTGGGATCGACATTGTTAATGGTAATGCTAGATGGCTCGACAACTGAATTTGTCGAGGCGTCACACTGCACCAATATCGGTGAAGACCTGTGACCAGAGGCTACTTCCTCATAGTCTTCTGTATCTACACATCATCAGAAAGAGCAAAAGAAACATTGGTGTGATGAGATTCATCCCAACATGAACGAATCTCCTCTTAGTAGTAATGGTTTGATAGATTCAATTCTTCCTTTGGCACTGGCCAACCTCTGGGAACTTGTCCACTGCTACATTCACTTTCTAACCATCCAGGTTAGTATTGTCTCCCATGTAGTGTTTTTTAAGTTGCCATTGACACACCTGATAACTGATTCCAGTAAGGCAATGATCGATTAGGAAATCCCATTGCTCTTGGCCGCCACCTTACTTCATGCTGATGCGCATGGACGGGACAATCCCCCAGATGCGCTCCCTCACTTCATTATTTTTCCATTGTGTTGTCAAGCCACCCGTCTCCTGCCAAATCCCCATGGTATCAGCTGCCTAATGGCTAACTCCACCACCGGTGTTCCTGGCCCAGATGTAGACTTGTCGACTTGGCCTCTAGATTGTATTAGCATCTGCAATGACTGATTTTGGCAACCAGAAGTCATCACCTTCCATGTTAGGTTCTCAATATTGGTCAATGATTGAGTGGTAGGTATCTACTGGTCTTGACTCTGAACATGCGTTAGCAGAGATGAATATATCGTAACGAGTAATGAGATACAGTAACAGAAGCCAGCAGAGTGTGTTGAAGATTCTTGAGATAGTATGAAAGGTGGGCCGGCAGAGCAAATTCGATTAATGGGCTTGGAGGTGTTTTCGTGATCCGGCGACATCATCTTGGCGGCTATTCAGCTATAAAACACTTTGCTTAGCATCATATAAGCACCCTAAGTTGTTGACTGAACGCTTAAGTTCATCACATATAAAACTACAAGCATGCTTTGCAGTCATGTCTCACATGGTTGCCCTTGATCTTGTTGATGTACCCCGCGATAACACCGCCTGGTCAGTGTATAACGAAAATGCCCTGTTTGTGCAATGTACCAACTCAACAAAATGTGACTCCTATAAATCAGACAATGGGAAATAGGAGGATATTCCGAAAGTGTATACCACTGACTGCAGTGAGCTGGATACAGCTGTGGTATGTGCTTTGCAGTTGAAGGCATGTTGAAAAAGAGAGAGCAATTATGGACTTTCCAAACATGTAAAGCAGGATCAGAGAAATTCTATGAGGGTGGCAGCACCCTTTTTCGGAAACAGTAAATCGAAGTGTGGCTTGTAGCCATAACCAGCCCGCTTGCAATTGAATTAGTTCATAAGGAACCATGTATATACTTTCTAACTGAGTGACAACATTTGATTTTGCTAAACAAAATATGGATATTCATCAATGGTATCTTTACTGCATGAAAACATACTCCTATATTGGTGCTTTCATCACTCATCTCCATTGCCAACACAAAGACAAGATCGTCCACATATCGGCCAAACACCTACCAGATGATGGTGGTGCAATAGAGCATGATAATACTGTACATCCATTCGTGTATGAGCTACAGCAGAACATTTTTCTTCGCAATTCCAACAATGATACCAGCGATACTGATGGCTACAGTAGAATTGGGTGTACCAATCAAGATCAACCTTAGAGTCCGACCCATATTGATGGCACTCCACTCCTGGGGAATTGTCCATCCGGCATGCCAATTAGTAATTAGTATTTCAATTTCTGCAATACTGAAGTGAATTTATGGTTACTATCTTCTTGCGAGGATGAATATCAATTAGCATACTGGTGTGTCAAGCAAACCTTGAGGATAGCAGCGATCAAAGAGCTGTTCAGGAAGCCTCTGATGGCAACAGTCAGCAACTTCACTCCATCCCAAACTTTATTCAACAGGTTGAACGAAATGTTCTCTACCATGGGCATCAACTCTTTGAGATTACATAACGTGTATTACAATCATCCAGCCGACTCAAACAACCTTCACAATGATGATTTCACACATTTCTTTTACCGCAATGCTTTTGAATACTTTGAGTCCTTCATGCAATAGCCTGCATTCAGAGAAGATATGGTATATGCTCCTGCAAAGGAATTCAATCATGATGAGGAACATATTGACTCAGAGGTGAAACCAATCGACTGGTGGTGGAATGAACAGATCTGTCAGATGAATTTGGTCATAGCAACAATGATATTGACCATATTAATGGCTACAGCGACCGCATTGACTTATGATAGTCCCTTCATTCAGTATATCTGACCAGATACAGCATACATGCTGTTTGGGCAACACGAAGGAATTGCAAGTTTTTTTGATTCTTGGAAACATCAACTCAATGATTAGATGAAAGCCATTGAATCTTCCCACCATGCTCTGTGCCTTGCTTCATGTTCCTCCAAAATATCACTCTGAATGACCTGGAAAATCAGCTGATGTGAATAAACAACAAATCCACAATCAAGAGATTTTGTGTAAAGTCTTCAACCTAATTTCGCACCATCTTGGCACACAGTTAAACATGGAAATCGAGATTGTTTGTGCAGACGGTCGGATATGGCAATGATATCAGTCAGCTGTGTCTGGACATCTGACTACTTGGAAAACAGTCACTTACACTTGATCAAGCAGCCCCACTGCCCTGTGGGCTAATCACTGAAATTATTGTTTTCAGAAGTAAACTCATCATCGTGGCAGTTAAGAGACTATCGACTTTACTTCTGAAATATAATACTTTCAACTCAGGGAGATTAGAAATAGAGATGGGACGCAGAACATGATCTGCAAGATTGAGCGGTTGAAACCTCAGAATGTATCGGCATGAATATCAAATGCATCTCCCAGACAACGATTATCATACCCAATATCCTTCATACTGTCTATCATAGTATGCTTACCCATTTGATGGACTGGGTAACATCCTTTTTTGAATAACATTCCAGGATCAACATTTTCAACCAGTTCTGGGCAATGATGCCTCCATACCCTGGCATCTTTCTGTTCAACACGGCCTGTAGCCAGCTGATTAATTGAAGTGGAAATGAGATGAAAGCACTCAGGGGTGTGATTGATCCAGTTTTTGTGGCAACTCTTTGCAACCATTCGGCAAGCCAAAGAATTCCCTTCACAGCAGCCCAGTTGTGCATCAACATATTGGGGTATTTTCACCATATGGCAGAATGCCAGTACAATACTGAATCTCTGATCGAGTACATTGGGAATTATCTGGAGGAGTTTTATCTTCAGAGGAATGTGTTCAGTCAATTGTGCGCCAGTAAATCGACATAGATGTTCACAGAAGCCTTGAGAATGCATCTTAGTTTGGACAAACCACAGGAATGGAAGAGTGACTCCGCTTGGAACAATCAGTCTACAGCTGGAAAGTGTTCTCAGTCTAATGAAGATTGAATACAGAATGAGATAGAAATTGCACAACATCTTGTGAACGAATCAGATTTCAACTTTGTGAAGATCTATCACCGGATCCCCATCTCTGTCCATATCCGCTAACTTGGCAACCTTGCAAATGCACAATATGGGGTCACAGAACAAGCAATTATGGATCATAAACAAGAGTACGAAAAATCGAATCATAATGTCGTTACCTTCCACATATTTGGAACAAATGTGTGCCAGATCATGTTTCATTATCGAGAGCTGAATGCAACCTCTATAAAACAACATCACTATGATAAACTGCCTCTAAGCAAAGCACCTATGAAGCAAATGATGAATCACCGGCGATCACACATTAGCAAAATGTAAATTCGTTTGGAAGTCACCACTGAACAACTCGGCAACTCTGAACAGCCACACCGATCCTTCCAGTTGCTCCCAGATACACTCAGACTGGCTGAATGCAAAGTGATGTGCCCTCAGGTGCTCCATGACTACTTCACCAGTACTCCTCAATGCTCTCGAAGTTGTGGAATGGAATCCAAAAGTATCCTGGAGAGAATATTATTGTCTCTAAAATGCTTACAAATCAAACTATCACGATGTGCCAATTTCAAAGCTATTAGGAGTATTGGCTGCATCTCCAAGAGGTCACCAGTAAACCACACGTCTGGAGTCATACTCTCTGGGAGTGATCATTGAAAATACTGAAGTCTGTACATTTCTCTTACTAATATTTGTACCTTTCGTTTATATTCTTGATATTATGGAAGGCCTTTACTGATAAGAATAATTTGGTGTGTTAATACTTTTGTTATTGTGTATTGATTGGTTAACTAGAAAGTTCCGGTTGGAACTTGTCTAGAATCTTCTTTTTGGTTCCGTTGGAAATGATTGATAAGCTCTTATCTTTATAGAAAGCGTCTAGATGTTTTTGTTATTTTCTTTATGGTTCTTATGTATTTATGTATGGTTGAAGAGATTTTGTTTCCTGTTTTAGGATATATTGATCCGCGACCATGATCATGGACAATCACTCCATATTTTAAGTATATATCGATAACTGTTTCTCCGGTTTGAGAACCGTTGTTTAGACTTGCTCAGACATGGACAGGAATTCAATATTACTTTCTCTCAAATCCTTTTCAGTATATGCTAGCCTTTCAAACTCTTCTTAACTTCAGTATGCTTGCTATACTCCTTCTTGGCATACTTCTCTTGAGATAGTAATAGAGCTCTTCGGACTTTCGCAGATACATTCCATTAGGGTATGAGCCCGGATGAGTGATACTAAATCGGAACCCAATTATCCTCAATGACCTGTTAACCTTTTCGATACTCCGGTCGAATATCAAAAATTAGAAGTTTCCGAAGGACTTCCATTACCAAGACAACTTTCGCCTCGTCCAACTACACCAATGGAAATGGTTGATGGATCCTCCTCCTCCTCCGGCAAGAACCTGATGTTCTCTTTCTCTGCTCGCATCAACAAGAAATCTCTAGTAAACGTTAAGTTCAATAATATCGGCGAACTTAATGGACAGGAAAACTACCAGATATGGAGCGCATCAATGACAATAATCCTAATAGAGATTATGGCTGACAAAATTGTGGTGGATGGAGTCTCTCTGGCAGAAGATGCTGATGCAACAGAGGTTGACACTTACAATCACCTCTGCCATACCAAGTCGACCATATTCATACATGGAGTCTCCCAAGACATCTTGGAGAAGATTGCCGAGCTTGAGAAACCTCACCTTGTATAGTCTGGGCTTCGCACCGAAGATTATACAGACTCGGCTTATGCACTAGTTTCCCCGATAATGAATCTAGTCTCCCTACCTACCCAGTATTCCAGTAGCGCTGTGTCGGATTTTATATCCAACTTTGAGTCCCAGTGGCTCCACCTTACGAAACTCACGAAAGGGTCCTCCGACTCATATTGAACGATCTTTGCAGCCTTTCTAACCGAAGATCAGGCGAAGAGAGATTTTGTTTTGGGTTTTTTGGTTAAACACCATAAAAATGTGGTCGATAATCTTACAACAAAAGGTAGTCTGTCATATGCTGTTGTTAAGCAATGACTAATGGATATCGACATCTCTGAACCTGAGGACAACACTGCCCTGTATACTTCTAAACCTTCAGGTAATAAGAAGAAGGGTAAGAAAGCAAAGGGGAATTCCGACTCTTCCTCACCAAAGTCCACAACCTGTACGTGGTGCAAGAAACATCATCCCCAGAAGTTTGAACGACATACCTGGAATGAATGTTTCCGCCTACAGAAGTGGAATGAGAAGAAGAAGGAGAAAGAGAAAGAGAAAGATAAAGAGGCACACACTACAATGGAGACTGAGGTAAGAAACAAATCCTTCTACATTGACACTGTCTGTACCTCAAACTTGACCCCTTATGCAGAACTTCTCAATAACTATTCAAAGTGTTTCAGATTTGTAAAATCCAGTTCACAGGAAAGTATGGAGATTGTTGGCAAGGGATATGTGATTATGGAATGTATTCCTAGGGATGGATTGGTTTTTTCAATCTGTGTTTGTGATGTTTTGCATGTTCCTGAATTGGGATATTCTCTCATTTCTTGGAGAAAATTACGAACAAAAGGGTATTCTGAGTTTGGTGAGGGGGATTTCAGTTCAATTAATAATGGAACAAAAGTTATGTTTGAAGCTGTTTTTGACAGAAATTTGTTTAAAATTCGTGAGATTTTACAACTGGCCCATATTGCTTACAACTTCTGCCATTAGGTTCTCAGACATCTTGTACCATCTTCGATGGATAAAGCATTACTATTATATTCCGATGCCAATATCCCAGGAAAACCAAAGGACTTCATCTGCTCCTCTTGTGTTAAAAGCAAAATGGTTGAGGGATCTCGACAGGTTACGTGTCGGAAGGATAGGAATAACCTCGAACTTGTTCATTCCCGTTTGAGTTGACCTTTTCAAGTTGAGGTGTATTGTAATCCTCATTACTATATTACTCTGATCGGTGCTGCTACGAGGGTTGCATGGGTTCGATTTATGAATCAAAAATCAGAGACTGCTAAAATCATCAAAGATTTTGTTACAGAAATGGAACTTCAACAGCACTAGGCTCCGAAGGCTTTTTGAACGGATAATGGTGGGGAATATATCACCAAGGACTGGAAATGGTTCTTTGAATCAAGGGGAATTATACATGAGCTTACTCCTCCCAATTCACCAGAATTGAATGGAGTTGCAGAACATCTTAATCGAACTATAGGGGATCCACCAAGAGAGATGTTTGACACTGCAGTTACCTACGATAAGAAGTTATGGGCTGAAGCTGTATTAACATTAGTATATATAAAAAATCGTGAACCTCATTCTGCGCTAAAGGATCTAACTTGTTATGAGGCTTGTTATGGTTCAAAGCCATCGATCCAGCACCTTCAACCCTTCGGCAGAGAATGTTATATCTGTCTACCTTATACGAAATGAAAGGACGGAATAAAATTATCTCGAAGGGCACAATGGGTTATTTGTAACGGATACACCAACACAATTAATCGTTATAGAGTGTTCTGACCTAATAGAAAAAAAACTGTTGTATTGGCAGACATTATCTTCCCCCCTCTAAAGATAAGAGGGGCTTCGCCCTTGATACATCATCAAGTTAATCAACATCTTATTCCATTACAATCTCAGCAAACATCAGTTCACTATACCTATACTAATAATGGAAAGTCGAATGATGATTTGCTAAATCAATGGATGAAAGAAAATCCTCAAGAACCTAATGACATAGCCGATAATGGACATGAGTCTATTAATCGAATAATGTTGGCTGATTTTAAGCCTGGAAAACGAGATGACTATGTTGGAGCTCCCTATTGCGTTTACAACGATAAAGATATGGCTTATCGCGAAGCCTTATCCAATGAGTCAGTCTAAGACGATATAGAAACTTTCAATGGATCAGTACAAACAGCAATTCCTGACAATCAATTCTTCGAAGAAGAACATCAAAATCCTAACGAAAGATCTCAACTTCCATTGGGATCCATTGCTGTTCCTCCTCTACGACCTATGACGGCCACCACCAATTCCATTTGGTCAGGTTGTCACCCGTGTTGGAAGGATAGTTAATCCGACCAAACATTATGGTTTCGACAACCAAGCTCCCGAAGTTACCATGCGCGATGCACCTCCTCGATCTCCAACTCCAGATAATCAACCTCTGGAAGGCCTCGCAGGAAGTCAGTGGGTAAATGTGAGTGTATGGTTAATAAACGAAGCAAAATGTTACCGACAAGCCAAAGTATCGCCACAATGCTCAGATTGGAAGAAGGCTATGGATGACGAGTTAAAGTCACTTAAGCAAAATGATGTGTGGAATGTAATCCCAAAATCAGTTGGAAGGAAGATTGTTGTTAGTAGATAGGTATTTTGAGCCAAAGGAAATGCTCGAAGAGAAGTCGAACGATATAAGGCACAGTTAGTTGCCAAAGGATTCTCACAGATGCTAGGCCAGGATTACAATGAAATATTCGCCCCGGTAGTTCGTCACGATTCTCTTCGACTTTTCTTGGCTACAGCAGCATGGAAATGATAGCGACCTAGGCAACTAGATATCAAAATTGCATTCTTATATGGGATTTTGAAGGAGAAAGAGTATATGGATCTACTGGAAGGCAGCCAGATAGATGGAATGGTAGCAAAGTTAAAGAAGTGTATTTATGGATTAAAGCAATCTCCAAGGGAATGGTACTACCGGTTAATAGACTACCTATGATCCTTTGGATTTGCTGTTTCTGCTTGGGATCCCTGTGTTCATGTCCACAAATCAGGGGACCTATTTCTAGCTATATATGTGAACAACATTACCTTGTTTGGAGCTACTGGAGAGTTAAAAGAGCAAACTATTAAGGTGTTGAAAACTAAGTTCAAAGTTAACGACATGGGTAAGCTTAATTAGCTTCTAGGAATCCAGATAAACTTTACCGAAGATGGAATCACTCTATCCCAAACGACATACATTGATAAGATTCTGAACCATTTTTCGATGCCAGATTGTAAACGTGTCTCGTCACCGATCGACCATAACCACCAGTTGAAGGCTATTGATGTTGATGAACAGAGTACTGATACAACTGCATATCAACAAATAATCAGATCTTTGATGTATTTAGTTACTAGGACTAGACCTGATCTAGCTTATACAATCACTCACCTCTCTCAATTCAATTCATCTCCCTCGATCAAGCACCTCACTGCAGCCAAACAAGTACTTTGATATCTCCAACGAACGAAGGATAGACACCTTTTTCATACATGGAATAATGAACTCAAAATGACTGCATATACAGATGCATTCAACGGCAATTGATTGGATACCAGGCGATGCTTTTCGGGATATCTTTTTCAACTTGGAAATGCTACTATCTCCTAGAGATGTCGGAAACAACGGTCCATTACTACCTCTGTGTGTGAGGTTGAGTATATGGCACTTACGATGACGACTAACTATCATCTCTGATTGAACCGGGGAAGTCAAGAGATACTAAATATTGATATACCAACAGCTTTCTTTTGCGACAGCAACGCCACTAGCAATATAGCATGTAATCCCAAGAGTAACGACTGAACAAAGCATATCGATGTGGCATATCACTTTACTCGGGAACAAATCGATGAAGGAAATATGTGTGTGATGTATGTACCTTTAGAAAAAAATTTGGCAGATATATGTACAATGGGAATGACGAGATATGTTGATGACCGCTTATGTTCAAAAATATTTGGATCAAAGTGAGAAGGGGTATTGAAAATACGGAAGTATCTACATTTCTCTTACTAATATTTGTACCTTTCATTTTTATTCTCCGTATTATGGAAGGTCTTTACTGATAAGAATAATGTGCTGTGTTAATACTTTTGTTATTGTTTATTGATTGGTTATCGAGAAAGTTCCGGTTAGAACTGGTCTAGAATCTTCCTTTTGGTTCTGCTGGAAATAATTGATAAGCTCTTATCTTTATAGAAAGTGCCTAGATGATTTTGTTATTTTCTTTACGGTTCTTATGTATTTATGTACAGTTGAAGAGTTTTTCTTTCCTGTTTTAGGATATTGATCCGCGACCGTGGTTACGGACAATTACTCCTCATTTTATGTATATAAAGATAACTGTTTCTCCAGTTAGAGAACAGTTCTTTAGACTTGCTCAGACATCGACAGGAATACAATAATATCTCCTCTCCAAGGCGCTTCAGTATATGCTACCCTTTCGAACACTTCTTAACTACATTTTACTTGCTATACTCCTTCTTCACATACTTCTTTTGAGATTTTAATAGATCTCTTCGGACTTTTGCTGTTACATTCTATTAGTGATTATTATAATGTTTATATCAAAAAGTACAATTCAATTATCTATCTTCCTCCTACACACCTTGATTGAGGCATTGTAACTTTAATACACAGTCCAGTACGTATTTAAATCCACATGATCATTTACATGCCATACAACATTGATTCTATCTGATGCAGCATTCTGGTGCACGAAATATGTTGGTCGAATAATTGCTCTATCAGGTAGAATATGCATCTTATAAGTCTGTTTGACAATCCGGATGAACCCATCAACACAATCAGCCGAACTATGCAGATTATTGTACTTTGTTGGAATCACCACCACATATTGTTGGCATTGCGGACGTAATATCCATCGTTCAGTCTTCTTCCAACACTTAGAAAATGTCAATATCAATTTTCAGGTGGGCAGGTGCTTTTGGAATTGGAGAATCTGATTCGGTGGAGTCTAGCTGAAGTATAGTACAGGAAACGGAGAAACTCAGCCTTGGAAGGTATTATCAAGGTCACTGTTTGTAGATTGGACACAGATTATATGAGATTCAGGCATGATCTCTTCGTTGGCATTAGTATATTCTACCTTGCACTGATGTCCCAGATGCTCAACATTTGAATGGCAGTGAACTGATTGATGGTAGTACATATAGTGTCTATGAGTACATTGTAATCATATCTAAGCACCAGCCCACTAACTTCACATCCCCAGTCGTATTCAATTTCTGTACGGAATAGTTGTTCAATGTTGGGAATTTTGAAATCTACTTATACATCACTGAGTGAGATCAATTTGATACTTCTCCACACTCTGCAGACATGAGTTTCCCTCCATTGATGTACCTGCTGTGGTAATAAAACAAAATATGGCTCTTCCTAACAAAGCTGGAGGTGTAAGAGATGGGCTATATGCATATTTTGCCGTTTATCACCCGCTGATAGTAGGTTGAAAACTTTAGCAGAGTCAGTATTGTATCAGCCTAGAAGGGTTAGATATGACAGCGTCTCCTCCATCGAGTCAAGACCAGTACACCGGTCATTGTACTTGAGCATCTGGTTAATGTAATCAACTTTGTTGGTAGATCTATATGACTCTTTCAGATCGCTGATATGTCGCAATTCGGAAATATCAGTGGTGAAATTGTCGCTGCCACCCATTCGCTGAATTGACTGTGATATATGGCTCACACGACGCAGGTTTGGATAACCGAAATGTATTACATGCTATTCGACAGTTTGCCGGAGCTGCAGAACACTGATTTCCTACCACCAATCTTCGAATGCCACCAAGGGGATGAAGAATTCCTTTGTGAAAGCCATCTGGTCATTCGAAGTCATACCACGAATCTCACTCTCCAGCTGACTAAAAATACAGTCCATAGCAGCATTACTCCAGATAGTGGCTTCAGTCTCAGTGCAGAAGATAGTTAATTGAATTTTACTATTTCATATAAACATTATATTTATCACTCCCAGAGAGTATGGCTCCAGGATCGAGGTGCACCAGAATACTCTCGGAGACACGGCCAATACTCCCAATAGCTCCCAATTTGCACATTTTAATAGTTTTATTTGGAAGCATTTTGAAGACAACCATACACTCTGCAGGATATTCTTGGGTTCTGTTCCACAACTTCCGGAGTATTCAGGAGCACCGGTGAAGTAGTCTCAGAGCACCTGAGAGCACATCGCTTTACATTCAGCCTATCTGGGAGCATCTGGGAGCATCGGGAAAGATGAGTGTGGCCGTTCAGAGTTGCTGAGTTGTTCAGTTATGACTTCCAAACCATTCTACATTTTGCTGATGTTTCCATGCTCCACAGCCTGGGCTGGAGCTTTACACTTCCAATCAGGGCCCCTCGGATTGGAATGTCACTTGTAAATTGCATTCTGCACTCCATACTCCCCCCTCTTCCTTTATGGTACCTCTCTGCTGGGAGAACACCCTTCAATTCAGATGGGTAATCCTCTGCCTGAGTTGGGTGCTCTTCTGCCTGAATTGGGTGCTCCTCTACCTGCATTGGCACTCCCATATTTCATTCTGCACTCCTGACCCCCCACCCTTTTGGTGTACCTTCCCGACTTTATATGCTCCTCAGTCCCCATCATGGCTCCGCAGTATAAATTTGGTTATCTTCTTCCTCATTCCGCACTCTTCCAACATTGTTGGTGCACTCTTCTTTTCCACAAAGCACTTCCCATTTTGGCGCTCCTGTTTTTCTGGTGGCTGGTCCCTTTTGTCATCAGAATATATCATAATGCCATTCAAACCACATGGTAGATTCGCAGCTTCCTACCATCTCATTAGACTGTTGTTTGATATCACAAATCGAGCAAAACGACATTGGAATTCCATTTCAGCCACTTGCCAGGTACTAATAATCACCAAATAGATGGTATGCCTCCAGCTTCTTTGTGCTGTTGATGAATTGTGTGTACCTGCTTTTGTTAGCCCTGATGAGATGTGAGAAGTTGTGGATGACATGGACATCATGTTAGATAGATATCATTTGACTGTTTAGTCAGGTTATTGTTTCAGTGAACCTGCATTTATGTTGCAATCAATTGCTATTTTCTTTGGTACCATAATGTTGCGAGATAATAAATACAATGCTGAGGATATTTGTAGCTGGTATGATTCAGTAGTGATACTGAACAATAATCCATGCATTAAATTTGCTGTTGAGGGAAATCGATTCCTCCTGGACATCTGGAGAGTCTCGGATAATACCTGCTGTCTTCCGAACGAATATCCATCAGATCCCAGGCATCTATCAGACTTTGTTTGTGATTTCCGCATTGGTTTGGTGACACTTCCAGGTGCACCCAATGTTCTCTCCGGCACTCCAACATGTTCCCAAACTTATCACAATCACTCCCATGGTATTTCTGTACCTGTCATCAGTGATTCGAGTTACACTTGTACCAGGCATCAGAGATCCCAGTTAGTCAGAAGGCCAGCCGGAATGCCCTCCTAGGGTCTGATACTCTCCTGAAATTGATGCTTCTTAGTTTACACTCCACATTCTCTCAGACACTCTTGGAGGCTTCCACAGACTAAAATACATTTTGCTGATGCCAAGTGCATCTCCAAGCTCGCTCGAACACGATCTCGGAGTGCGTTTCTAATTTCACTCGAACACTCCCTCGCAGTGTATCTCCTGATATGCTTGATTACCTTCTCCATGTGCATCTCCAAACTCGCTTGATCACGGCCTGGATGTGTATCTCTGAGTTCACTCAGTGGTCATTTTCAGGTGCACCACAAATTGCTCTCAAGCACTGCCTGCAGCCAGTCCAGATATATCGTGTGTAGATGGGTAGCTATATAGATACATTGATACATAGATGAGAATACAAACTGAATACATGAGTTTGAAATATTGTTGAATGATCAGTAGTAGCTATGATTTCCAGATGCACCAGCAGCGTTCCCAAAGAAGATGATGTTTTTCCCAGACTGCTCTACAGTGATTCGACGTGCTCCCTGGCATATTGGCGCTCCCAGGCTTGTTCTCGGCACTCCCAGGGTATTGAAAATACGGAAGTATCTACATTTCTTTTACTAATAATTGTACCTTTTCTTTTATTCTCCATAAATATGGAAGGTCTTTGCGGATAAGAATAATGTGGTGTGTTAATACTTTTGTTATCTGGTATCTAGAAAGCTCCGGTTAGAACTTGTCTAGAATCTTCTATTTAGTTCTGTTTGGAAAGGATTTTTCAGCGCTTATCTTTTAGAACGCACCTAGATTGTTCTAATGGTTTCTTTACAGTTCATGTTTATAATCATATACAGTTGAAGAGTTTTTCTTTACTGTTTTAGGATATTGTTCCGCGACCGTGGTCACAGACAATCACTCATTATGTTATGTATATATAGATACTGTTTCTCCGGTGAGAGAACAGTTCTTTAGACTTGCTCTGACATCGATAAGAATACAATAATATCTTCTCGATACCTCCTTTTCAGTATTATATGATCTTGTTTCGAATACTTCTTTACTTCGTTACCGTCATCATACTATTGTTTCGAATACTGTTCTTTAGATTTTAACCGATCTATCTGTACTTTCGCACCATATTCTATTAGGTTATGAGCCCGGATGAGCGATATGGAATCTAATCCCGAATATCCTACTCTTCCAGTGAATCTTTTCGATACCCCGATTGAATACGAAGATCTATCCGAACAATCCCCTACCGCATCATCAACACCAAGATAACTCTTCGATACACCACTTCCTCTCAATAAAGGAAAGGAAAAGATGGCTCCTGGTGGCTCCTCGTCTGAAAATGCGTTCTCCTTCTCTACACGAGTAGATAAAAAGACTCCCTTCAATGTTAAGCTCGATAGTATCGGCAAGCTTACGGGACAGGAGAATTATAGGATCTGGAGTGCCTCGATGACCATAATCCGGAAAGGAATAAAGGCATACGAAGTGGTGGTAGATGGTGTGGTCCCCGCTGAAGGAGCTGATGCAACAGAGGTCGATGCTTACGATCAACTTTGCCATACCGCGTCGACCATATTCATACAGGTGGTCTCCCAAGACATCTTGGAGAAGATTGTTGAGTTGGAGAAACCTAACCTGATGTGGACCTGGCTTCGCACCGAATATTATAGAGATTCGGCTTACGCACTAGTTTCCCAAATAATGAATCTAGTCTCCCTTCCGACCCAGTACTCCGGCAATAACTTGCCGGAATTTATATCCAAGTTTGAGTCCCAGTGGCTCTACCTCACTAAACTCTCGAAAGGATCCTCGGATTCATATCGAACGACGTTTGCGGCCTTCCTACAGGAAGATAAGGCCAAACGAGATTTTTTGATGGGTTTTTTGGTTAAACACCATAAAAATGTGATCGATAATCTTACGACAAAAGACAGTTTGTCGTATGCCGATGTTAAACAACGGCTGATGGATATCGACACCTCCGATTCCCAGGACGACACTGCCCTGTTTACTTCTAAACCTTCGGGTAATAAGAAGAAGGGTAAGAAGCCACCAAGGAACTCCGACTCCTCCTCAACAAAGTCGAAATCCTGCACTTGGTGCAAGAAACATAATCCCAGAAAGTCTGAAGGACACACCTGGAACGAATGTTTTCGCCTACAGAAGCTCAACAAGGAGAAGAAGGAAAAAGAGAAAGATGAAGAGGCAAACATTACAACGGAGACTAAGGTAAGAACCAAATCCTTCTACTTTGACACGGACTGTACCTCACACATGACCCCTTATGCAGGACGTCTCCTCAACTATTCAAAGTGTTCCGGATTTGTGAAATCCAGCTCACAAGAAAGTATGGAGATTGAAGGCAAGGGAGATGTGATTATGGAATGTGTTCTTAGGGATGGATCGGTTTCTTCTTTCCGTATTTGTGATGTTTTACATGTTCCTAAGCTAGGACATCCTCTGATTTCGTGGAGAAAATTACGCACTAAAGGATATACAGAGTTCGGGGAGGGGGATTTCATTTCAATTAATACAGGAACAAAAGTTATGTTTGAAGCTGTTTTTGATGGAAATTTGTTTAAAATTCCTGAGATTTCACATTCGGCCCATATTACTTACAACTTCTGGCATCAGGC